>LNAP01000343.1_pt1 | contig 55835 bp, 57 predicted proteins | sample 602601 | NCBI WGS metagenome assembly LNAP01 (sample SAMN02440304, study PRJNA202911) | soil metagenome | biome: Subtropical and temperate rainforests or woodlands; isolation source: soil samples (1 kg each in a 20% v/v slurry with milli Q water) were... ...
GGGGGTTGATATTAAAATACCAAATGCTAGATTGTATATAGATAAACAATATTATGGAATATATGAAACAAACAACAAGCATATTAGAGAACGCACAGGTTAAAGCTTACAACAAAATGTTGAAGACAACAGAAGTCGAGCTACACACCCTTGATATTAGAATCAATAGCCTTGAAAACGACGCAGAAGAAACCAAGTGCAAGCAAGATAGAAACGACGCTATATCAACCGTATTGTTTTGCCTTCTAGTATTAGCTATAAGCAATTATGGATTATATGCGTTGCATGACATAGATATGAACAAAGCAAGAACAATACTCAGTCCTAAAAAATTAATGGAATTTTATCAGTGGTTCTTCAACACCATGTTCATATTGAAAGTGTTAGCACCTATGGTCGTCATTGGATTCAGCATAAGGTCATTATTAATTCAAATTGATAATCTTCCATTCAGAAAAGAAAAAAGCTTATCTGAGTATAAAGTCAAAACCATGAAGACGTTGGTAACTTGCAGAGCACGCCTTGTAAGCCGCAAAGCCGAGCTGATAGAAGCAATCAGGAAGATAAAGACCAGTTAATAAAATAAGGCCAGCAAATCGCTGGTTTTATTATTTCTATTTAATTGATGAAAAAAGTGAATAAAGGGGGTTGATTAATCTTTTGGTCGTGCTATCAATATACTTAACCAATAAATAAAAAGGAAAGCCATGAGCAATTATATAGACATAACAATCAAGAAAACAATATTTGAAAAAGCAATGGATTACGCAGTAGATAAAACTGTAATCATCGTAGGTATTTTAGGAGTCGTCGCATTATGCTTTGGGGCTGTCAGCATGATGAATGATGGTAAAGGCGAAGTAGAGTTAAGGATTGAACACAAACAATGAGGCCAGCGAAAAGCTGGTTTTTTTACGTCTCACCATTACACAACGTAAAGCTAGGGTTTACATCCATGTAAAGCAGGACATTACACGATTTGAATTCTTGACCAGCTATACAAATGAAAGCTCCAATTCCCCTACCCCATCATTCCACTGCAAGCTTACCGATGCGAACCTCTCAGCATCAGCGTAGGCTTTCACTTGCTCAGCAAGGCCAAGAACGAAGGTTTCACAGCCCTTCCCGTTCAGGATGAATCTTACAGTCAACGACTTCTCACCGTCGCTAAAACGGGTAATTTGGGGCTTGTGCGGGGCTAAGACTTGAATCTCAGCAATCGTGCCGTAGAGAGCATCAGAGAAAGCCGATGATTCATCAGTTTTCAGAAATGAAGCTGGTTTGTATGACATTGAGAAAATCCGGGTTTGTTACTCATACGAATACAGCATCAGAAATTAAAGTCAAAAAAAAACGCACTATGGCGTTTCTCTTCATTCGTCAAACTCACTGTAAATCTCATCATCAGGCCATTGCTTGTATGGGCCATTGTAATCTTTCATCGCTCTGTGAGGCTCAGCAGCTTCACGTTCCCATGCTTCAAAGTCAGGCTCAACGTCCCATGGGTCAATCTCTATCTCTACGACAGGTGTAACGTCAGGAGCAACGTCAACAGCTTGTTCTGGGTTATAAGCTTTTGAAGCTTTTGGGGTAAGAGTGTTTTGACCCCATGTTAAGATAATATTAGCAACGTGCTGTTCAGTAGTTAACGCTTCAGTTGATTCAACTGGGGTTGGCATGAATTCAGTTTTGTCTAAAATCGCATATTCCACCTCAGCATCTTGTATAAGTTCAGATTTGTTTAACCCAGCAGATTTCAAAGCAAACGCTTCTAAATCGAAATTCTGATTCATATAAACTTTTTTAGAAATTACTGACTTGCCACCTTGCTTATCATCAACATATTTATCAACACAACCAATCTTAACTAAATAGTTTAAAGCATCATTTATAGATTCAACATTACTTTTTCTTGAACCTGCAAGACTCATCGTTCTTATAGCACTGCTTACAAAAAGCTCAGCCATTTTGATTTTCTTGTTAGAATTCTTTACTTCAATTGGTCTGGATAAAGCTTGTAATAGCATATAGAGTTGTTTTGTTGCTTTCCCCAGTAATGCTCTTTGACTTAAATAATCAATTTTCTTCTTCCAGTTATCAACTATTATCGAATCAATAAACACATCACCGAAAACAATAGTGAAAACAGACATATCTTCATTATATTCAAACTTATAAACATATCTATCATTAATAACCCCACCATCCACCAAATCAAGCCTAGCAGAAGAATAAAAAAGTCTACTATTCAAGTCATAAATAATCTCTTTGTAATATGACTTGCTTTTTGAATCAAGACCTAAATGGCGAATCATGGTGTTAATATCAATAGTTACAGTTGATGGAGAGGAATCTTTATCTCCGAACCAGTTAGCATATTGCAAATGAAGGATTTCAACCATATAACTTAAAAAGTCATAATGATAACCCATATTTAACTGATAACCATGATGTGTATATTTTAAGTATTGAGTTCCGTCTAGCGTACCGTCTGTTGTTTCATCATTAGTATTTCTATCAAAAACAATTGTTCTAGCGTTTGCACTGAAGGCAACGCTCTTCAAATCATATTTATGTTGAATCTCTTTTCCTTTAAGTAGAGCTTCATCTGAATCAGATTCTAAACTTACATCTACAGTTTTTGAGCTGGAAGAAAACAAAGGTGATAACAAAAGAGCTTTAGACCACAAGGTATTACGTGGTTTAACTTTTGCTTTATTGTATTCAGTTGTGAAAGCACTTAATTTATTTTGTTCTACATTCTCCATTTGAAAATCCTCTTGTTATGATATACAAATACCATGCATAAAATTAATAGCAACCCCCTTTATTCACTTTTTTATTAAATATCAATTTTAGACACCAAGATTCCAAACTAATTTGTTTTGAAAAATGTGCGAGTTCAACCCGCCTGAAAATATTATAGTGATGTTAACCAACCATGTTTTCGATTTAATAATCAGTCACCATCTTACAAACAGCAAGAAATTAAATATCACAATAATATGAATAAAGGGGGTAGGTAATGCCGAGAACCACCCGCCTCAACGCCGAGAACCACCCGCCTGAAAGCCGAGAACCACCCGCCTCAAATGTTTTTTGATGGTCTACAAGCCACGTATTACAAGGGTTTGAGAGAATCAGACTTCCTTATATGTACTGGTATAGTAGCTTTACCTTCTATTATTATATTTTTCTTTTTCAAAAACTTTGTAAGTCAAACCATCATAAATACAATGAATGAAAAAAGTGAATAAAGGGGGTTGATGATTGAAGTCCTTCTGGTGATAGAACCTTTCTCCAATGATTAACAAATTATGTTCTGATATTCTAAACTCATAAAATCACACACTGGATATCCAAAACCCTTAAATTAAAATAATTGTAAAAAAAAATGACTAATGGGGGTTGCATAAATTTCTAATAATGCAAATATATGAGTAACTGACAAATTAAAAGGAAAGTATGATAATCAATTACAAAGATAAAAAAGCGGCTCTGAATAAAATCAGACAGATGATTAGGAATGAAATAGACGCTGCTGGCATTAACGTATATTCAACGAATACTAATTATCTTGCTATATCCAAAGATTCACCATTTTTCGGAATAGCTAATAGCTGCATCAATGAATATTCAAAACAATTCTCAAGAAGAAATAGTGAGTTAATTCCTTCGACTCACGGCCATGATTTGATTGTTGGTCAAAAGCCAACTGAAACTGAAATCGCAGGAAATACGGTAAGAAAGGGTTATCAGGTTGCGGCAGTGAAAAGACTTGAAGCGATTTTTCAAAATCTAGATGAGGATTGTCCAAGAAGAATCACAAAGGAAATGTCAATTGACCATGTTAGAACGCTATACGACTACTTAAAGAAAAGGGGCTATTAGCCCTCCTTTTTATTCAACCTATACCAAACCATCGTGAAGCAAATTGAAGCGGTTAAAATGGTGAATGGTTGCGTTTTAAAGGCATGAATGAACGATAGATACAGCAAGTCTCCACCGAATACAGAAACAACCCCGCCAATCGAAATACATTTCACATAACCAAAAAACAATCCCACCAGTAACACACACATTCCAAATTTAAAAATGACTTTCACGCTAGATATCCATTGTTGATAATTTCAATATATACGCAATATTTTCTATTTCAAATATTTGATTTAATAAATCAAAGAGGTAAAATATAATAAACAATGACTGGAAATTAATATGGACTTAAAACAACATGAAAACATAGCGGATTATCTTTATGAAATGGGTTATGTCTTGCACAGAACTTACACTAATAACATGCATAAATTCACTGCAGTAGATGAAATAGGCAATCAAGTTAAAGTAGAAACCCCCGATTATAAAACTAGCTTAGACGCTATTAAATTTGGCGTAACCCTAGTGGAACTGAACAAACCAAGCCTTTCACCAGAAAAGCTTTTGACGGTAGGTTTAGGAAACAATTCTGCTATGAAGAATGTTATTGGAGAAAAATTAGGCGATAAAGGCCAGTTCATCATGGCAAGGGTTGATTCAGTGATGAAAGAACACCTTCTTGCAAAAACCGAATCACTGAACCCAGAATCACCAAATCCTAACGAAGCTAAGAAAGGCTGCACCATCATTGGATTTGTAAAAGGGTATTATGAATTACACGGCAATCAAAAGAACGTAACTGATATTGATGAGTTCTTGGCGGGTAAGAAGGGATTTAAAACCCTATCAACTGAAATACTCGACCTGTACATAGCCGGTGTAGAACAATACATGGACGTATTGAGAAAAGAAAAAACCCAATACCTTGTAAAAGACATGAAGCCCACATTAAGGCTTGTAAAATAAGATAATCAACTACTAACCGGCCTTGGCTGGTTTAGTTATTTTAAAAAATCATCAAAAAAAAGTGAATAAAGGGGGTTGCTAATATTTTAATACATGGTAATTGTATATTAACCAACCAATATTTATAGGAATAATTATGAAATTATCAACAATCAAAACATTAACAATCTCAATATTAACTCTTTCAGTTTTAACAATAGCCGCAGCTACAATATTCTCATCAAGCCACGAAATAACATCAGCAGTTTTCGCAGACAAGGTTAAAGACTCAATAGGCTTAGAAACAAATGGCCTTACCACAGCATCAATAGCCGAAGCATGGGAAGCGGATAAATCAACAATAGCATCAGTTAAATTCATGCGTTGCTCAGTAAGCCTACCTGAATTTAGATTTGTCACAGCATGTCATAAGGCAAAAGCTGGAAAGACTGAAATGAATGCCGAATCCCTAGCTTCATTAGTGTCATACAAGAAGCTTTACAATGATTTGAAAGACCAACAAGTAAACAGAAACATGCTTGATGTATTGCACATAACTGGAATAATCACTAAAGAATCATTGAAAAGAATGTGAAACATACAAAGACAAAAAACATAAGAACTAGCCATTGGCTGGTTTTTTATTTTTCAGTCATTTGCAAATTTTAAACGTAGTATTATAATAATTGAAATAACTTCTCAAAATACTATGTGGAAAGGAAACGACAAACCAGTATCAGTAAAAGGCTTCTATCTAATCATTAGAATGGTTGAAGCTGAATCTATCTTGAAGTCTTCTGATTTCAAAAACCTAGAAGCTAAGCGACAAGTAATCACAGACGATATCCTACAGAGCTTAATAACCCAGTCCGATTGCAAGATAAAACAGGCAAAGCAGATTGCCAGTGTCTACCTCAAAGACTATCCATTCTTGAAAGCCATCCAAACCTACGACAAACAGGATTTGGCGTTAGCCCTAGCGAACCACTACCACCCTAACCTTCTTGACTTGGATATCCTACACCTCACAGAAATGACGGGCTTTGAAGCCGTAGCCGTAGCATCTGAACTACTCAAAGACTTTGACCCTACCAGCAAGCGTATGGACGGCACAGACAGCCTTGGCGAGTTCATCAAATACCAAGCCAAACCGGGCTTGTTCTACAATGCCATAGAGACACGCAGAGCCTTCCAATACCAGACCTTCTTTAACGTTGCCTTTGACAGCACAGACCGTTACAAGCTACTGAACCTAGACAAGCCACTGGTAGAACCTTCACAGGCTGATACCGCCGTGCAAGACCCTACACCTGAACATTCCTATGCAGGAACCGAGATCGAGCTTGAAACCGTCGAAAATGAACCTATGGATAGCGATAATTACTATACAGATGATGGTGAAGACGAAAACAACCTTGATTCAGACGACCAAAGCTATCTTGATGGGGCATTGCCAGATGATATCCAAGATGGGGATTTTGTTGAAGTTGATGAAAACGAAGAAGACTATGATAATTACAGTTGAGCAGTCATAGCCTTCTCAATTTCTAAAAAATCGAAGGCATAGCTGGCATCACTAAAATTCATCAAACAAAATGTATTTGTTTTAGGGATATACAAAAGCTTGAACTGGTCAGTGTCTAATGGTTCATACCTACGATTAAATTTATCTTTGCGATAAATACACCCAGACAGCTTTTCACACTCTATATTCACAGCATATTCAATTTTACATTTCCACTCTTTCCCTTGGTCAACAGATTGTAGATAGAGTAAAGAGGGATTGTAAATGTAATGCTCAGCTTTAATCACACTTTTGAAAAAATCAGAAACTTCATCAGTAGCGATTATTTTGAAATTTACGTCAGGCGTTTCTGACTTCAAGACGATACTAAACATACCGCCCTCACTCAGAACCTAATTTATTTCTAGAAAATCTTTCTTTCAACCTCTTAGGTAAGGCAGTAACCTTTTCACCCAATTCAGTCAATACAGTACCATTCATGATGGTTTTCCAATTATGCTTCATGAAAAAAAACATTAGAAAGGAAATATAAAGCGAAGTTATCACGGCAGCAACAGGAAGATTAAAGACAATGTTTAATATAATAAACATTACAATAACTGAACCTATTACCACTTTATGAAAATTATCTTGATTGTTTGTCATAATATAAAAAGATGTTATTTCAATTATTATAATACTACATTTAAAAATATGCAAATGACCAGCCAAGATATTTATTAAACCATCAACCCCCTTTATTCACTTTTTTCATCAATTTTATAGAAACAATAAAACCAGCTTTATGCTGGTCTGTATTGTTATTTGTTTGCGTAAGACAAACCTTTTATTTTACTAAACACTGAATCAACTGCACCTAGCGAGTTTTGAAGACCAGTAAACATTGATTCAGATTCGTCAGTGAAAGCCTTGTCAACTGCTGATAATGTCTTACCACAGGTGTAAATCATGGTAAATACATACAAAGCGTTAAAGACAGCTTGCATAACATAATCAGCACCAACGCTACCCACTGAGTATTGAGCAACAAATTCTTGCAAGTGGTTATAAATCAATATAGAGCTGATACCCATCATGATATACATGACTAAGACTATACCAACCCACGACACACCCATCATCAACGGTCTGAACGCTATATCATGAATACCCGACACCCTTATAAAATCAAAGTAATTCATGTCTATTTTTCGCTCAGTGATAATTGAGATAACCAAGCCAAATATGGCAAAGAACATGGTAAAACACATAATAACAACCATGAATAGCCAATCAAGCATTTTTAGCAATTGCTTCACGAACAAGTCATAACAGAATTTCAAGTAGAAGAAACCAATCAGAATGGCTATGGCATAAAGAACACCAGCCGCCATTTTTGCCGGTTTTTCAATAGAACCCACTTTCTTGTTCTTACCCACTATCTTGTTATTTTCAGACTTACCCACAGATGAAGCGATTGTGAGTATCAAATAACCAGTGAACGCAGGGCCAACGATTGATTTAGTTGCGTCAGTTAATCGACCAGCAATGTCGAGTGAACCAATGGCACAGCTAGTTTTGTTCAAACAATCCGTGTAGTTGAAACCAGTAAGAGAAGCTGCACCCCCCGTTACGATATTCACGCTGTTGAATATGTTGATAGGTTGACCATCTGCACCTAACGAAGCTGCATAATCTAATAATCCGAATGTATTATTTACACCTTCATCTTCATTGACTACATTTGTATTGATGAAATCTAATGCTGATTGCACCATGTTCTTTTTAACTCTCACCTCAGTATTGATGGTTACAGCATCAATCACAGCCAAACCAGCCGCACGGTAATTAATTTTGTATTCATTGTTAGCGTTTATCATGTCCCATACACCGCCTATCCCGCTGGATAATTTGGCTGGCGTGACTTTCGCTGAACCTTTCAATGCAGCCGTATAAATATCCACAGCGAGTTCATTCACTAATGAAGCTCTAATAGCCTTCAATGAGTCATTCGACCTAACGGGGTCAGTAACTGGTTTTAGGTAGCTTGCTTGACCAAATTTGACGTTTCCGTCTGCATCCATGTCCATACAAACCGAATAGACTTGTTTCGATGTTTCTTGAAAAGCTTGATAAGCGTAAGCACAGTTATTTCTTTCTACGAGGTAAGAGTAACTACGCCTTTCTTTATCAGCTAAGCTTTTGACCTTGTTCATAACCTCAATGGTTTCATCACTTTCAAAACTATTAGAGACATACCCAACTTGATATTCAGTATAACCAAACACCTTAGTAGCACAGAACGAAGTATTTAAGATTTCGTTTTGTGTATACATTGTTGCATCACCCGCATCGACTACATTATTTTCACGTAGGCAGTTAATAAAATCTCTATCTTCAATTTTCAAACCTCTGTAATCTGCATCATTAGACTGATTAAACAATATTACTTTTCTATTTCTGAAATCAGTCACGTTCACTATATTCAAATCATCAACAATTTCTTCTGCTTTGTATTTCGCAGAAATCATCAATTCATTATTGATAGGCTTAACGTCCTTTTCTTGCAAACCAGCAATGATAGGAACAACAGTAGCCAAGAAGGACAACACAATATAAATACCGACAGCAGCAACAATTGAAACAATTTTCCAGAAGCTGTATATCAGACTGCCTCCACCTCCAAAAATCCAAACAAGAAGGTAAAGGTTTTGCATACTGAATATCTTGCCTGTTCTGGCTTGGGTTAGAAGCCCCAGTATGAAAACAACCACCATGAAAACAGCGAACCAAAACAGGGCTTCAATGGTGATGTAGAGTGATACATCCTTGAGCATTGCAATATTTTGTTTGTTGTCTTCTATTTGGCTAGTATCAATGTCGGCAATTGGACTAAAAAGAAATGCAGCAAATTCCCAACCTTGTTTCTCTATTACTTTCGCACCAATACTAAAAATGGCTTGGGCTTGCATTTGTGCATTCACACAATTACCCAGTGACATTTTATCGCCACTGGCTAACTGGGAACAATTGGATTGCATGTCTATTGGTTCTGAAAATGCAAAGGAGGAAAAGAAAACCAGTAGCAATAATAATTTTTTCATAGGTTTTGTATAGTTATTACAAAACATTATAATGCTACATTAAAAAAAGTAAAGTTAGCAAACCCACTTATTTAGTTTTAAAAAGCCTAGTGAATACAAAAATAATCTCAATAATCTTTGGTATATATACTTTAATCAACTTCTTAAGGAAACTCATTCTGAATCTTTCTTTGTAATATATTCGCAGGGCTTCTGTTATTGCTTGTTCAGCTCCGAGGTTCATAATATTTTCAGGCCCAATGTCAGCGATGGTTCTTAAAACCATAGGATAGATGGATTCTTTCAAACTGGACTTTGAATTCAGCAAGCAAATATCAATCAAATCCTGCCTACCAGCCTTGTGAAGCTCATCAATAATCAGACGGTATCCACGCACAGGCTTAGTATAAACCGAGCTGTCATAAGGCTTACAGAACCTACCCTTTGAGATTTTACGAACCCCCATTCGTGCTAAATTTATGAGGTTTCTAGAAATGAATCCTCTCGACTGAATCAATCTATTCTTCACATCTGTTTTGTCCGGCCATAAATCATGTTCAGTTAAAAATAAACAGAACTCGTAAAATTCTTTATTTTGATAACCAGCAAATAGAAGCTTACCCGTAGTGTCATCACAATAACCAGAGAAGGCCATTCTAAAAGTAGCGTTATGATAAAGCTTATCAGCAATCAATTTATGTTCATTGATTACAAAGAAGGTGAAGAAGCAGTTGATGGAATGAACCTTGGGGTCAAAAGTCTCAACCATATCTTTCATTTCTTGCGTATCTAAATCTGTATCCATCTGTGCTTCAATATCTTTATCAGTGAAGCGGCTTAATTTATCACCGATGTAAAATTTGAGATTGAAGTCTAGTAAGTTAAATTTCATATTATAATTCGTTGTTAGTCTATATTAATATTACCTCTAATAAACAAAAACACAAGCCAACAAAAAACCCCTTTCGGGGCTTTCGTATTTACTCTTAACTCTATTAGATAGCTTCTGTTTTAGAAGTCTTAGCAGCGTCTTTACCCGCTTCACGACTATCAGCAGCAGCTTTTGCAGCAGCTTCTTTTTTCTTAGCTTGGCTTTCCAGTATTCTTTCTTTAACCGATGTAGAAATACTAACAGCAGAAAGTTTTCTAGAAGCACCAAGGATGTAACCCTCAGCCGCACTGTTTTGACTATGAGTATCAGATAGATTCATTTGTGAACCTGAAACCTTCTCGCCAATCTCACCAGCTTTGGAAGACATTGTGAAGATATGATAGTAAAGAATTAACGCCACAACCTGAACAGCAATTGTGCCAGCCAATGAACCTATCAAGAAAATGTCAGTTGTGATTCCTAACAAGGCTCTCAATTCATGACCAATCGTCATCACAGTTGTTGCCCAGATTACGAACGCCAGACCGGCAGTAGAGAAAATCTGAACGAGCGTGATACCCACGAATACTTTACCTGCGTCCAACATATGCAATATGTTGTCATCTTTATAGGCTTTGGTAAGCTTGTATAAGAAGATGATGTAACCTATATGTAAAGCGAACAATGTATTCACTGAATGCATCAAACCTATGATGACTGTAAACATTGGCACAATCCAACCCGTGATAAATCCTACGGTCATTGCTAGGTCAATTAAGCCCCTGAAACCCACAAGCAATGAGTAAAGCATGGTCACGAATATTGCAGCTCCTTTACCCACGAAGGATAAGGCTGTTGATAACATTCCAGACAAACCACCTTTACCGCCAAAGCCTATGTCTACCAATGAACCCATGTCGCCAACCATCTTGGCAACTTCCATCAATTCAAGAACCATGTAGAATTTAAAAGCGGCTCCGAACATATCCTGACCACCACCAGACACTATGTCATTCAATGTGCCGCTGTATCTATTGTCACACACAGCTCTATTAGCTTTACATTCTGCATAACCAGCAGAGAATGACTTATTTGGATTCATTCCAAGGTTCTGTTTCATTGACACGTTGTAGTCAAAGAACCCCTCAATGAATGACTTAGCCTTTTCCATCAATCCAGAATCATTTTCTTTCTGCTTAGCTGATTCAAAAGATAATTTGTCACGTCCCTTATTAACGTCAATCATTGACTCTAATATCATTGGTTCCATGTTGGATAACACGTTGCGGTAATAAGGGTTTTCTTCTAATTCCTTAGCGTCCTTCTCAGCACCCATCAACATAACCAAATCAAGATAGTTTTCGTTGTTCATTTCACCAGAGTAAGAAACCTCCATGCTGTTCTTGATAGAAGCATTAAGTTTGTTTCTCTGTTGAGTCAACAATGAGAATGGTAGAGCAGCAGCACCTAATGCAGCACGACCTTCAAGACCATAAGCTAGGATTTCATTTCTATACACATCAACCTTTGGTTTGAAGCTATTAGCACCTCTATCTACACCTTCCTGAACTCTACTATCAAACATCACCATTGCCATAGAAGCGGCTAAAGCTCTGACTGACATTTCGTTTGCTTTCTCTTTATCCTCAGTTCCTAGGTAAAGAATTTTACCTTTTTGTAACGTGACGCACTGCCAATTCATTTTAGCAACGTCATCAGATACGTTTGAAAAATTATCACCTAATCTACCGTTCAATTTTGCAACTAAACTGATTGTCTCTGTAGGAATTACTTTTCGACTTGAACAGTTCCATGCTTTGGCAAACACAGCTTGTCTTCTTGCATAATTGAATTTTGCTTCAATTGCCTCTTGATTATTATTAACACCCTTGATACCCGCAGTATAAGCAGATACATAAGCATTAATGTAGTAACCATTTTGTGAAGCGTTGACTTTCTCTTTTGAAAGAATTTCTTCTACACCAGCTAAGCCAGTTGCAATGTTGGCTTTAACCTTGTCTACTAAATCATCCTTCACTTTCAATTGCTTCTTGATTGATGAATCTTTGATAGCGTTATAAGCTTCAGTCTCAAACTTTGATAACTGTTGTGTAATTCTTGCACCAGTCATCATTTGTTGTGCGTCACTAACACCTTTGTTAATAATCTTCTGACCGATTTCATCATCATCCAAATCACTCAAACTCAACGGAAAGCTAGGAGCATTGATTTGGAAACCCGGAGACTGTGAACAATACTTATCTTCATTATAATCTTCAAAGTCCTGATTCCACTCAGCATTGTATTGATGAGTGTTACCACCGTCTTTTTCAGGAATGAATTTAAACTTCACATTGTTTTCAAAATTATAAAGAACCTCACTCAATGTTGATGAAGTATTTTTGAATGATAGGTAATCGCTACGAGCTAAATTGTTAGCGTTCATTCTAAGACAATTGTATTTTGTGTTTTCTTCTTTGAATGCGTTTCTGATTAAATTCTTTGAGCTTTCATCCATGTTCCTCAACACGCTATCTAATGACTCAACAGTTGCAATGTCAGCATTCAATTGTGCTTGCATAGCCATTGATAACAATGCCGTATTACTCACGCCGTTTGCAGGCACCGTACCCTGAATTGCAACAGTAGCTCTAACATCTTTATACATGATAAGAATTAAGAAACCTGAAAGCATAATTACAGCGTAGGTTCCCAACTGAACAAGTTGGTGGCTTTGCTCATCCTTACTAGAAGCTTTCGTAACACCATAACCGTGTAGTATCGTCCTCACTGCAGCGAAGAATAGAATAATCATCCAGACTAAAGGAACAATACCTACATCGACAATTTGACTAAGATTGAAACCAAGAAATTTAGTTTCATCTGTATATCCGCGTAATCTCAATTGCCACTTAGCAAAATCTGTATCGTATGCATCTGGGTCTGACATTCTCAGTTTACCCATCTGAATATCTTGGTTACATATTACGTTTACGTCTACATCATTTCGGTCAAAATCCATCAACGTACCATCAGCCGCTTGTTGTGCAATATCACACATGCTGATTTTGTCTGCATACGCAAAACTAGCCGTTGATATAACGACTAGCAGTAAAAGCGATTTCATCCATTTCATATTTCCTCCCTGTTGAATTTATCTTTCTTAAACCAGTCAGGCTGGTTCACTTGTGGTTCATTCCTTAAGAACTCATCTTTAAGGTCACGACTGAAATTCATTCTTGCCACAGTCAAGATTGCCATCAGCAAATGACTGAAGAAGAAAACTAAAAATTCTCTCATTGAATTTGAGTGACCATAAGTGATGAGCCACACACTCAATGAAATCAAAATAGGCAACAGACCGTGCCAAAACATGACGTGCTTAATTAAATATTTATTATCTCTGAGAAATTCTTTCCCAGATGGTTTTTGCTCACTGGATACTGAGCTTGATTGTGATTGATTATTTATCATTGTTACCCTCACTCTTATTGGTTGGTGGAACATCACCAGTCAAGAGAATAGAGAGAACTTTTGATATAGGAGCTGGTTCAGCTTTCACTGAATTACCACACGTTAACGAGTAGGTAATCAATGAAATGAAAACAGTTAAAGACAATCCGTTTAATCTATTCATTTTGTTAAATGATGTTATTAATAATAAATATAGCACTATAATATTTTAAATCAATATAGAGGCATGTATATACACCATATTAATTCAAATAAAATTTATGGCGGAAATAAATATAAAACCCCAGAGAAGGAAAAGCCAACAAAGAAAAGGCGTTGTAGACAAAACCTATTTTGAAAAAGCTCATGGTTGTAGACAAAATGCTATTTGCAAACGATGGCCGTTGTAGACAATCCTGAAAATCGCCTTGTAGACAATTACCTGTAAACCACACCTAAGAAGAAGAGAAATCATTTAAGCAAGATATATGGTTTTGTCTACAACAAACCAGTGTCTATCGCGTGTCACTTGATGGGTTGAATAATCAACCTAATTCAGACAGTTTTTAATAAACGTGGTCTGGTAATGTTTTCAATTTAATGTTGAATCATTGATTTAGTATTATTGTGTGTTAATTTATTCTTAAGGCAGTATTAAAATACTTCCACTAATAAATAACATAGGAGAAATTAAAGATGAAAACCAAAGAACAAGAAATGAATGAACTGATTCTTTCATACTCAGTAAAGTCTGAACATGAAGTATCCAAAGCTATTAAGGCATTTGCTGATAAGACAGTTGCACTGAATAAAGATTTAGGTGAATCAGAAGCAGATATGCACAAGCTTGACCGTGCCTTTTTCAACGCCAGAAAAGAACCAGAAGCACTACCAGCCATAGAAGCACAAATAACGGCCCTAGAAGCCAAGCAGAAGGCTATTACAGATGAGATTGACTACATCAAGACAGCTACGTCTAGGCTCAGCGAAATCCACGTTTGGACGCAGATTAAAAAGCTCTTGAAGAAAAACAATAAGCTTTCTGTTAAAGCAGTAGAAGAAATGATTAAACATTCAATATGAGGATAAAATGATTGACCAGAACGAACCAACAACAAATGACATAGAACCTAGCTCACCATCAATTGATAGTGGGCTTCCAGCTATCAAAAAATATAAAGCCAATCCTAACCGTAAGAAAAGAGAAGCTAAGGTAAATCCAGAATACGAAGCGGCTATTATTAAAATCATGTACATGTTTAGACGTGAGAGTTTAAACACACAGTCAGCAGTTATCGAACACATATTCAACAATAAATCATTCACTCGAAATGAATGTGATTCCCAGATTAGTGAAATCAATTCTCACCTCACAGGTTACAAGAGCCAGTGGGTAGCTCTCTATGATTACTTCATTGATTTAGCATACGAACAAAAGGTTCAACAAACACAGACTGAAATTAAGTCAATCTTTAAAAAACTCAACATATCTACTAAAGAAAAATTAGGTCAACATTTTCATGCACAGCTTACGTCCTTAACCACAAACATTGATGAAATCTTAAAGCAATCTACTTCGACTATTGAAGACGACACACCAGAGGTTCAAGCTTTGAGAGACTTGTTTATCAATGGTGATATTAAAGCAAACCTACCTGAGAGAAGAAACATTGCCTATAGGTTAGATATAGACGTTGATTACAAATATTTTGGTGGTCTAAAAGGAAAACAAAACTCAGGGAAAAACAGAAGAGTGCTTGAACAAGTGCTAATCCATAACACTCACTTTCTGCTAGAAATCTCTAATCGCAAACACATTAAGTTTCTGCAAAATCTCACGGATGACTTTAACGATGACTTAGCAATATTCAACACTGAAAAATCCAAAGCTGAAAAGACTGGTTTAGAAAGGGTTTATGACTCACTTGTCAAATACAATAATAAATTAACCGCATATAAATTAGAGGTTTCAAAATGATAATGAATGAATATGATGGCTCATTAGTAGAAAGAACCATCAATGGAAAAAAAGAAAAGGTTAAGAACCAAACTCGTTCAATTCATTTCACTTTGGATAGACTTTTCAAGGCGATTAAGTATCTCATTGAAGCTAAAAAGCATGACAAGGATACAGTTCAAAACGTTAAAGACAGGGCAACATATATCAAAACGAATTGCAGCTTTACTAACCCTACCATGTTGGCCGGTACACCTGAACACGCTAAGGCTGTTGAGAGTGAAGCGACAAACGTTAGTGAGGAAATGCTTGCTCATTTCTTGAAGTATGCCTCCCCTGAAGAATTGAAGAATTTTCATGCCATACAGCACATGAAGGGTGTCACTGATGAGGAACGAGCTAAGGCTTTGAAGTCATTCATTGCTTATGAACTTGTAATGTCATTCCATCCAGAAGAAATGAAAGGATTGAGCAGACCTGAGAAAGCAGCACTCATTACAGAAATACAGCATGAATTCTATAAAGACTTCACAGGTAATGAAAAACTAAACCATAAATATTTTGGTGTAATTCAATTCGATACTGATAACCCTCATGAACAGTTTATGTTGTCCTCATACGACTTCGACGGTAGACGTTTGAACCTACACATGAATTATCAAAGGATACAAGACTTCATTGTCAAAATGGAAGCTCACCCTAAATACGGTAAGTATCTTATGAACATAGTCACGGCCAAACGTGAAGCAAACGAAATCCCTAACAAATTAGTAAGAGAAACCACAGAAGCAATCCTCAATACCTGCTTCTCTAAAAATCAATTGAACTACCTAGAAACAAAAGAGAATTTTGTAGCTAATAACATCTCTATCGTTCGTGGTCGCTCAAAGGCAGAGAAGAACACAATAATGGTTAGGCAGAAAGGCCAGAAACAAATCAACAGCAAAGGTTTATCAAAAGAAATTCAGATAGGACTTTCCCGTTACCTAGAATTGAAAGAGCTTGATGAGAAGCACCCTAAATATAATCTAGGTCAAAAGCTTCACACTGCCATCAATTTAATCAACACACACAAACGTTCAACACTCGATGACCTTGATTCGATATTACACAAAGCTGGATTTGGTTTAGAAGTCACTATGACAAAGGCAGGCGTCATTCAAGGTTACTCACTCTATCTAGAAGACATAAAGGAAACCGTAAAATTCTCTACGTTGGGCGTCACCAAGAAGGAGCTACAGAACAGCACTGAACAAGCTTCAATCATCAATGGGCTAGCAACCGTTAGGACAAAGAACCCAATGGTTGACGTTCGTGGTGAATTCCATAAGGCTAAAATCATTCTGGAACAGAACAGAGACAAGAGCCTCAGTGAAATTGACAAGATACTGAACCGTAGTGGCTACGGTCTGAATTGCCACGTCAACAATGGCGAGGTTCAAGGTTATGGCCTTGTGCTTTTGGATGTTAACCACTCTATTTCCCTTGGCAAATATGGCATGGACAGAAGGAAGCTAAACCCAAACCCAGAACAGGCTGTTGTTCTTAATAAGAAATACAGCAAAATCCTTGTCACCAGCGTTAAAACAGGTAAAGAAGAAGAAATAATCATGATTGGTAATGAAGCCATGATTATTGATGCCCTTGGGAACATGCGACCACTCTTCAACAAAAGAAAAAGGGTTGCCGACTACCCTTCCCTACTGGCCTACATGCAAGACAATGGCGGAAAATTCCAGATTGCGTTGAAGACCAGATTCACGTTCAGAGGTGATTGCTTCTACAAAGGCAACGTTGAGAAATTCCGAATCACCCAGCATGACGCTGACAACCTTAGAACCTCAGTCAGTAGCACAGACGTGATGACGGCCAGAGCCGTAGCACAGCTCTATCTGGACTCAGGCTATACCGGATTCAGAATCACCAGTGCTGGTAGTGACATGGCAGCTCGGAACCTATGGCGTGAAGGCTCAGTGCTTGGCTTGAAAGTGGAAGGCTACACACCTAAACCAGAAGACCTTGCATGGTTGAAGGAGAAGGTTCAGCCGAAGATCGAGCAGGCCAGAGCCAAGAACCTTGGAGCCATCACCGACTACAAGACCCATCGTAAACCGTTTGACATCAAGGTAGCTTCCAACCAATGGGGCAGCATCGACCGTTCCCCGGTAGCGTATGCATTCGTTGACCTGTTGAAAGCTGGTCTAAATCCAATGTTGGTGCTTAACCCACCTAGAAAGGGTCAAAACAAGGCCACAGACGATGACTTGAAGGAAATGTATAAGCTCATCCTGAAAACCACCTTGCATGAGTGTCCAGAGCATCTAGCCAATGCTAAACAGCACCTAGCAGCGTATGCACCTGAGAAGCCGATCAAGCCAGTTACGATAGTGACACCACCAGTAGAAGCGGTACCAGCTCCAACACCTACACCAGTGATTGAGGCTCAACCAGTCACACCAGCTCCACAGCCTGCAGAAGCACCAAAACCAGCGGCTAAACCAACGGTCAATGACATTGTGAGCGATTACAACAAAAGGACGGGCTATGACGAGAAATTGAGACAGGAAGAAATCAGGAGACAAGCTGCATTGGACAAGGCCAAAGAAGATGCGAAAAAGAAAACTTAATAAAAAACCCCATCATGGGGTTTAGTTTTATTTGAATGGGTTATCTTCCCAATCAACAAATTCAATCTCTTCTTCATTTACCTTGCTCGGTTCAGCTTCATATTCAAAAGGGTTATCCTCTTCAAATACAAACGCATCCTGAGCATTCAGGCATTTAATCAATTCAGCTTCTGTTAATGGCTTCACTATTGTTTTCAATTTATTCATAATAATCCCGGTTGTTGGTACTTCCAAATTATCATAATGAATATAAAAATCAAGACCACAAAAAAACCAACTATTGCTAGTTGGCTTCCGATACATCCGTGTATAGTTAATGAGTTATATTATTTTAGTAAATAATCCTATAAAGCATGATTAAGATTACATTACTTATTAAAGCACCAAACAAATATAAGTCAATAGAGACTTTACAAAATAATTAAACCAAGTATTATAATAATTAGACAAACATTATTATACAATCATGAGCACAAAAACATCAGACAGCGGCAATTACGATAAGATAATAAAGAAAGCAATAGCGACTGCACCCAAGCCAGCCGACCATTACTTAAATCATTTATATAAAACCGTTCAATTAGGCATGATAGAAAGCCTAAATACTTTGATATTTGAATCAAACTTGCAACGTAACGACTTAATCAAATTAACCACCCTTACCGAAAACATCTATAACAAGGCGATGGTTGATGTAGCTAATTATCAAAATCTTGCTTATGAACAAAAGCGTGACCAGCTCACCGAACGAAATACCAAGAAGCTCAGGATTGCGACCTTTCTTCATGCTGATAGCAATTATGATGAAAGCAACATTAAATCAGAAATACACGCTATATCTGTTTATGAGCTGGCACGTCTTCAAAGAAAACCTACAAAGCCCCTTCAAGATGACTATCTATTGTTAACGTCTGGGTTGCGTAAAGAATTCATTGAGAAGCACAGCAATGAAATTAAGATTATTCAACGTGCAACCTTGAAGCCGAAAGCTAAGGTCACTAATGACAATCCTGAGAACAAAGAAGACCTCAAATCTAATGTGAGGTTGTCATGAGTAAAAAAGACCTGATAGCCAATGAGCTATACGACTTTAGGGCAAGCTCAGCACAGTTAACTGAAGCTGCATCAATTGTTAGTAAATTGGGTGCTAACGATGAATTCACTAAATGCCTTGACGCCTTTATGAAGAACATCACCAACGAATCACATTACAGGTTCATGCACGCTGACCTAGCAAGATACATTAGAAAGCTAATCTACAAGAAGCTAGAGGCTCGCTTAGACATAAAGAACAAGCCTAATGCTAAGTATCGCCAGATTGAAGACCTCATAAACATCCTACATTGTCACGTTGCCATTCATAACAATATGACAAAGGCCCAGATTAAGGCTGGTTATGATGTTTTGGCTACTGAACCCACCTATGGCTTTATCGGCGGTGATTTGAGCTATTTGCTTAACCCAGCCACTGCAGCTAAATACAAGAAAGTCATTGAGGATTGCAAAAAAGAACAAATTCAAAATTCTAATGGTGGCGTTCCTGTTGTCTGGGGAACAGAAATCACTGAACAAAGATTTATCGACAAGAAAAGAACAATACTAGAAAAGCTGAAATATGCTGCCCATCACTTTTTTAAATTCAACTTCCTGAACGTAAACCAAAGCTATACAAATGGATTCAGGGTTTCAATTGACTTCAAAGCTGATAGAATTATTATTAATACTAACAGAGCTGATGGTAAGACCTTTAAGAAGGAAGCTGAAATATTCCCAATATTCACTGACAACATCAATGAATCAATCAGGATTACCGAACAGGATATTATCGAGATAATTGAATTCGATATTGACGCAAATTACAACAAGGAGAAAATAGCATGACAGACAATAATGATGAATTCTACAAGGACGCAGAAGCCAAGTTGAAAAACAGTGGCAATTATGAATCCCCTAGACAAAAGCAAATCGAGCTACGCAAAGGTATCAAGAGATTTGTTGAGAGAAAGCTTGATGAAGAACCTACTAAGTAAATTAGGCATCTTCAAACCTAAGCCTGTTAAATCCCCTACGCCAGAACCTGACGTTGATGATGATTTTGAGGATGTGGTGAATAACAACTTTGGTATTTTACAAACCAGAGATAAAGAATGCTTTGACCTTGATGAAAAGATTTACTTTTCATCTAAGATTGAGTTGAATAGACACAACAATAACTTCTTTGAACAAAAATTCTACACCCTGTTATTTGACGCAGAACTTTATAACATAAAATTAATCGTTATCGCCAAATACGATGAAATAAAAGATTCCAAACATGAGCATGATATTTTACAAGCTAGGACTATTCACGTCCAAGCCAATGAAATATTTGAGCGTGAAAAAAAGAAATTCATGCTTTACGCCATGGAACACTTCAAAGATGAAACAATCCTTATGATTAAATCAATGAAGGCTAAAAACATCGTTGCCGTTGCGTTGGAAGATATAGACCTATACTTTCAAACTGAATGGCAAACCCGCAAAACTAAAAGCTACCCAACCATTATTTCTAAACTGAAATTGATTGAGGTAGTCATTATGGAGGAATACAAAAAGCTTAAAATCATTCCTGACACCCCACCAGCCGATGACTTCCTAAGTGAAATGAATGCTACATCCTCAAAAGGAACATCAACCATCAGCTTCAATTGAAAAATCCGCTTATTGCGGATTAGTTATGAATGTGTCTACGGTCATAACTCGCTCAGAGAATGCCTGATAAAACACTTGGTTCAGGGTTAACATTTCAATCTTCATAACTTCAATTCTCCTTTCAAATGAAGCGTCAGAATTCAAGGTGGTGCTAACAAAGGATTCAAGGTAGTCTTTAAGTCTAACCATTTTATTGACACCATTTCTGTTGTCATATCTGAACTCAAAATCTAAGTCCAAACCAAACCTATGATACATACCATCATAATCAGCCTGACTTAAATCATGCTTGTAGGTTTGTTCTTTACAGTATTTGGTCTTTGTCGAATCTTCTATCAACCAATAAAGCTCTTTCGGTAGCTCTAAGCTTAACAGTGAATTGTAATAGTCCTTGAAGGGCTTCATACATTCACGAACGTCACAATCAGCGTCATACCATGATTGAATCATGGCTTTATTCTTATCCCCTAACCTATATTCAATCTCTCTAACAATGGCACTTGCAAATACTTTTCTCATAACTCACTCCTTAAATTTGATTTTTTTGTTGGGTTCAGTTTTGTCATCACCAAATAATTTTGGTTTCTTAGCAGAAGCTTCAACATCTTTTAAACCAGCTAATGCAGCATCAAGGTCTATTTCATCTGGTGATTCAATCGAACCATCATTGATAGCAGCACGTTCTTTGTGTTGCGGTGAATCTAGAACCTCGGGTGTTCCCATCATCTTTGCTATATCCGCTTCTTTCTCAGATAAGCTCTTGCCTTCAAACTGGTCAGGTCTATCCACAACATATTCTTTCTCAGGTTTTGGCTCATTTCTGAAGGTTGAAACCAAAGCCTTAGCTTCAAGGAAGTCACCTTTCTTAACAGGTGATGCTGACACCTTGCTTTCAGTTCTCCAAAAGCCGATTAAGTCAGATGGCTTCATGTTGTTATGCTCACACAACCTAATAATACCGGTTTTGATTTGTTCGGCTGATAGGTTACTCACTACATCTTCTTTACCCCAGAGAATGCCTTTGCCTTCATTTCTTTTGCTGGGAAGAATGAACATCCCACTAGATACAGCAATGGCTATGGTGGTTTTCTTAGGTTCAGGCTCAGCAACCGGAACAGGAGCAAGATCAGGACTAGCAACAGGTGCTGGCTTAGCCGCTTCTGGGGCATTGCTGGACGCAGCAGGTTCAGTAGGTGCTGATGGCTTATCTACGACCGGAGCAGCCTGTACAGGCCCAGCAGGAAGCTCAATCACTTCTTGTTCTGGTGTCGCTACCACGGGTGCAACGTCTGGTGCTGGTGACTGGCTTGTAGGCTCAGCAGGCACTGCAGGAGCTGGATCGGCCTGTTTAGTAGCCAAAGCATCATGCATAGCAGGTGAATCAACAGCTACCGGGATTGGCTCAGGGTCAGGCGTAGCAGCAAACCCAATCTCAGTTTTGTTTTTGAGGTATTCAGCCACATGTTCATCAAATATCTGTTGATACTGTCTAGGCACCTTGATTTTGTTGAATGGCACATCAAAATTTTCATGGAATTCAATCACTGAATTTTTCATGAATGTCACAAGCTCAGTATTTGAGTATTGTTGACCATCCATCTTAGGCAACCTAATGTTGATTGGGTCAAAACCTTTACGGATTGCGTATTCTTGTGCGATTGCTCGAGCCGCAGGATTCATCAAACCGGCATGTGTCATGATGACTCTACTGTCCAAACCCGTCTTAACCCTAAACAACTCATTGTTGTTACCGTCAGCAACGACATAATCACGTATGAAAGGAAAGGCACTGCCAAACACTGGCTTGTCAGAAATCTTTTTCATGAATCCGCTTTCTTTTACAACCTTATCTAACCAATAAACGTCTTCCTTACCAATCTCATTTCTTTCAGTTAAGTGGTCATGAACCTTTTGATTTTGCACAGCCAGATTAGCTTTTGCTTGCTCAGCATTTTTGTTCAAATCATCAGCCAAATCAGCATCTGTATTTTGAACCATAGCCCTTACCGCTTCTTTATTCTCAGCAATGGCTTTGTCATGTTGCCTCTTCAACTCAGCTTCTGCTTCATCAGGTTCACCGGCATAGCTGATTGAGGTAGCAGGCGTTTTTGTTCTGGCTAAGTATGCTTCAGTTTCAGCATCACGAATCTTAATGTAGTTAGCCAACAAAATTTCAGGCTCTACATAAAGGGCATTCAAGTAACTCAATTTTTGAGCGTTTTGAGTGCCGTTCTTCACAGCAGTAAACATGTTGCTGGCTACGGCTGAATACTCATCACCCAAATCTTTACGCACGTTGAAATGCTGAATGTCACCACCCATCAAGGCTAATGACTTAGCCACATCATCAAAGGTCTTCTTGTCAGCGAACGCTGAATTGAACACGGCAGAAGCACAGGCATAGTTGCCAAGGTGTGAATTTCTAAGCTCAGGACTTACCGCAACAGCCAAGACGTTTTCACCATCCATGATGGTTAGGGCTGGATGACGGGAGTAATCGAACGTAAACGCTGGATTGATTGCTGATATTTGCTCAGTGAAGCCTTTGTATCTAGCAATGGAGGATTGAAGCTTTTCTTCATCGTTAATTGATTCTGGTATTAGATTTATAGTTTGCTCATAGAAATCACCAGCAACCAACATATTCTTATTAGTTAATTCCATAGTTTCCTTATAGAAGTTGATACAAGTATTATAATCTATATAAATTTTAATTCAATAAACTAGCGACAAAAACAGTAATTATTTTCAACTTAAGAATTATAATACTTGAATTATTGTAATTATGTGGAATGATTTAACTATTGATACCGTGATTATTCATTTATTCACAAGTCAAACCAACTACACCTAACAGAAGGAAAAATATGAATACACCTAAAGAAGAGTTTCACGAATACTTAACAAGACAGATACAAACAATTCAAATAGAAACAGAAACATTGATAACAATGCTTGAAGAATACAAATCTCAGCTACAGACAAATGAACAGACATTAGCGGTTACAGCAGATATTGATGATGAAGATTATGATGACTTCGACTTTGGCAGTAACGATGAAGAAATATCAACTCCACCACCAGCAAAAGAAAGATTGTGCCAAAAGTGTCTTGAAGAACTCGGCATGAATGAAATAGACACCCCACCAAAGAAACATAATTTCATTTGTGAATGGTGCGTTGAGAAACGAGCAATGGCACAAACTCAGGTAGTAAAGCGTAATACAGTATCCGAACAGGATATTAAGGAAGTTGAATCAGTTGAAACCATAGTGATAGAGAACCGTGAATTTAAACCTAGTGTTAAATTTATTTTCTGGATTCTAGTAGTGGCCTTAATCGCAATCGCATTCACATAAATCAAAGTAATGAATAAATACCCCGCAAGGGGTTTTTTATTGCCATCACTTGCACAATGCTTTTTAAATGCAATAATGGGGGTATATCAACAACGACTTAATAATGGAAAACATACTTCACAAATATAAACAAGACACTGCATATGCTGACAGCTTTGTAATTTTAGAGCAGGAATTAGCAATCGCTTTAAATCATGCACATGAAAACATATGGATTATCAAGCAATCCTTATTCAACAGATTGGCGAAGATTGAATCAAACCTTAACACCAACAAGCATATATTCACCTACGCAGAATCATTATTTGAGATTCTTTCACCAGAACATGCCCTTTCTTCTTTGATTCCGAGAGAGCTTGTTAAGGTTATCAAATCCGAAATCGAACACGAAAAAAAACATGGATTAGAAGAATTTAATGAAAATATATTTGGATTATGCCAAATGTCTATTGAAAGAAAAGTACGCGGTGATGATTATATACTTGGCTTATCAACATACAATAGAAACTTGAAAAGGATGGGTTTCTTCGATTACCCAAAGACCCACGAACACTTAACAAGTAAGAATATTTATAAATCGTTCAATCAGTTAATTAATGAATACCTTACAATATCCCACTTTTCTGAAGAACCATTAAACCTGTTAGTTGAAAATCATGTAGCTGAACAATTTAGAAGTAACTTATCAAAAGTCTTCAGAGGTAGTATGAGTCTACTTAGTCGTAGCAGGCATTCACACTCTCAAGAGCTTTTAGGAACGGAATTCAATCTTGCCAATTTGTATGCTGTTTATTTCAATATAGCCAACATGAGCAACAAAGAGCTTACCCAATTCTTGACTGGCTATTACACAGACATTCCTTACTTTGGTAAGAAAACACCACCAAAGATAGCCATCACAGTTTATGCACCTGATAAAGACTTTGCTAACATATTCGATGGGGACATTACAGAAATATATATAAAGAGTAAAACACAATTGATTCACATTGTTTATGAAGACTCTTACAGAATTCATAAATTTAACAAATATGGCCTACTTGAGAATGAAACCGTTATCATTGCAGGGCAAGAAATCAGCGTAGATAGAACTTGCTTAGAAGATGATAATTTTACTGTTTTTGAAATGCTACATTACGACAACAAAAATGTTGTAATATCGAAGAGCTTTCAATATGACGAAAGAGCTTTTAAAAAAATAGCAATGTCATATGGAAAAGACAATGAATTCTATGAACACTTGCTAGACAGGATAGGACTTCACCACAGATGGAAGTAGCTCAACCACCAGATAAAAAAAAGCCCCAATCAAGGGGCTAAAAATCATCATCAACAAAATCTATGTGTAACGCTAGAAGCCTCGAAGTATACCCCCTCCCCTGTCACCTGACTAGCCATCACCCCCTATCCAGCACATAACCTAATCATGATTGGTTACAGAAAATTGCACATAACACGAAAATTAATCAAAAATCTATAGTTATGAATAACAAAATGCTTGCTGGAGGTAATCCAATAAACTATTATTCGTCTCAACAAGGCAGAAAATATAAGCCTTGATTACCCATCATCATCAAGAAAATCGGAGTTTCGCAATGACTACTGAAGTCAAAACCAACAAATCCCTTTACGAAGAAGCTATCAAAACTGGCCTGTACAATGCTCAGGCTTCCAGCGTTTCAGAAAAGGTTCTGGATGTTTTCAACACCACCGCTCTCGCTGGTGAATACACCGAAACCCTGAAGCAGATTGAAGAAGCTTCTAAGAATGGTGACGTTACACAAATTCTGGCCTTGTCCAAAAAATTGAGTAGCATCAAAGACAATCGTGCTAACCACGAAAAAGCACTTTCGGACTTCAAGCAAAAGTTCAAATTCCCTGACATTCTTCAAGCATACGCAGCAGAATTTGCTGAAATGAAATATGAAGCAGCTCTGGAAGCCATGAAGGCTACCCACGTAGCTGTTGAGCAGGCTGCAAAATCTAAGGGTAAAGGCACCCGTGGCCCTAACAAGCCAGTAGATAGCCAAGAAGGCAAAGAAACCCGTCCAGCAGCCGTCTACAAAATCACCAAAGACGGTAAGTCGGTTGAGTTCGTTTTGCGTGCTGGCCCTGCCAAACTCGATCCAGACCAAGCAGCGTTTGAATTCTTGGGCTTCAAGCTCGTTGATTCCGCTGATGGCAAGAAGAAGGTTCTTGAACCAGCAGAACTGGTTTTCGACAACGGCCAGAAAGTCAAAGCTGCACGGGCTTCTATCGTGAAGGCTCTTGAAGCTGGCGGCATCAAAATGTTCGCTGACTACGACATTGCTGAAATTAAGCCAACCGCTTAATCTCTGAAAGCACGAAGCCCCCTATCATGGGGGCTTTTTGTTGTCTGCAATATCACTTCTTGTTCTTCTTCTTAGCTTTCAGCATGTCATACACCATCGTCAGAACCTCAACGTTGAACAGATACACCCGGTCATTTGTTTCTCTATTCTTCTGAATTCTCCCCACGGTCAACAGATTCGCCAAATCAATATCTTCGCTCAGCATCATTTTCTTTATCTTTCCCAGCTCATACCTAAACTGGCTTTCTTTAATGTCAGTTATCTTCTTACTTTCAATGAATTCCTTAATCATCATTCGGCTGATGATGTTTTGATACCCAACCTTCTTTGAAGCAACACTATAATCATATCGGGTATGGTTATTGTCATTGAGTGAGTCCAGAACCTTCAGGCTCTGGCTTACATCACATATATACTTACTATTTGCAGCCATTATTTTATCTCCAGTATTATAATATCCTTTATCCTATTTTTTCATAACTTTAACAAATATCAATACCAAGGCTTAATTATTAAGTCAATTACCTTGTATTATTTTAATGTAGTATTATAATAATGTATAACAACCTTTAATAATTCAATGAAGAAGTTTCGAATATTTATATTGCTAGCATTCGCCTTGCTAGTTAGTGGGTGCGACCGAGGAAGCAGAAACCCTGATAGTGAATGCGGCATGAAAGCCAACGGCCAACAAGTTGTGGGTTACAACGGTCAAATATGTTCTGATAACTCAGAATACCAAGCTCTCTATATGGTAATGCCACAAACCGCCATAGACATGCTTAATGCTACCGATGAGGCAAAGGAAGGCATTCAAAAACTTTACAAAGAAAATAAAGCATTATCTTATTTCGGTGAAAGATTTTCTGGCATGGTCAAAATATTGCAAACGCACGTTAGTGACCTAGCAATATGGATGATAGTTATTTACCTATGCTATTCCGTAATGCAAACATTATTTGAACTGTCAAGGATGACCATTCAACATTTAGACAAATCACAAGAAAGATTTTCTTTAGCCATTCTTGGTTGGAACTATGTAAAGTTTGCTTTTGTTTTGTTCTTCATAATCCCTATTGGATATGATGGAAACAACATGTATGGAAGATATGCAACAGGAAGCCCATTCAAGATTGGTCAAGAAAACCTAGCATTTACCCAGAGCGTTGCTATCTCTGACATTCAACAAGGTAGAGTAGAAAGCACCCCATTAAGTGAAAGTGCAAGAGTTTATTCAAGCGTCAATTGGGTTAGCTGGTCACTCAACAATATGATGATTAAAGGTAGTCTCAGAGACAGCAGAACGGCCAAGATTGAATATCATGAACCAATCATGGTGAACGGAAAATATAAATTACCCGTAGAACATGATGCATCTATGGAATACATATTCCGTAGTAAAGATAAAATTGAGTTGAAACGTTACACCGTAGTGAATGAAGCTAAACAATCTAGCAACGTTAGAAATCAGTTAAGCTACTCAGGTAAGGTAACGTTCAACAACGCTAATCTATCCAGCAGAGACGCTGACAGCCTGATTGCTAGCTCACCAGACACTTACCTATCATCACAGCCTAGCGACATTCCAGCGAAGGCTAAGGCCATGATTGCCGGTATGGTATCCGTTCATGGTGATGACATAATGAAGAACCCTGATGCAGTGAATAGGGCTGTTATAGCAGCGGTTGTAGCATCTATGCCTCCCCTTGTAGAAACCTACATGAGAAGAGAGCAACCAGCCGTTGCAGAAATTAGACGACTTATCGAAGAATTGTTTTGCACCCAGACGCCAATCAACCCCGACACAAAATTCAACAACGCCAGATTTATAAACAGTGTAATGGCTGGCAAATTGTTTGAAAAAGATTTGATAAACAGATGCGTAGGTCAAATTGGTGACAAATACATTTCCTATGGACAACGTGACTACGCTGTTGTTGAAGCAGAATTGAATAAGAAATATGCAGCCATTGTTTCAAAGGGCTATGAATACTTAGTGTCGATTGTTTCAGCTACAAAAAACATCACCATCAATGCTGATACAGCCGAGTATTGCAAGAAAGCCAGAACAGGCGGATTAAGAGGTGCAATTCTTTACACAGACAAATGCATTTATGAAAACACCTTGCAGGCTGATTATACGGACTACATCACTAACTCATTCATTGCTGAATCAGTGGGCTATGACCATTATGTTGATACAGAATCCCGCTCAAACATCGACTGGTTTAGAAGCAGCCCAGAGTTCAATAATGACTTTGACCCTATCGTAGAAAAGCTATTCAGAACAGTTCCTGTCAAAGTAAGTCAGGGTCAAGTATCCCAAGAAGCTTATTTGAGAGGCATGGCGGATTCTTACGATGAAACAGCCTCTGGTATGGATTCTATTGTGAACATGTTCACATCACCAGTTGAAGCATTTAAAGGTTTCTTAGGCATAGATAAAGCTAAACCAGACCCAATGAAGGTAAAACAAGGCATCCAAAAGATGTTTGTAAAAGGCGTTTCTTTGGGCACCACAATGTTCATGGGAGGAACCATTGCGACTGGTGTAGATAATGTTATGGAAATGAACAAAGATAAATCCAAGAAAAACGAAGTAGGTTATTCAGGTAAGGGCACTGGCAAGATGGGAATGCTTGCAAAAGGATTCGTCAAATTAGTGTCAGCCATGCAAACACCGGGTTTGATTATTGGACTTGCCTCAGTGGTTGGATTGCTATTCTTTGCATTACCAAAAATAGTTTTCATCTTCATAGCATTTAGCTACACAGTTCACGCCATATATTTGTTCATCAACAGTGCATTAATCATTGTTAAACTAGCTAGATTAGATGACAAAGGAAACTTTGCACATCACTTCAACAAGCTATACAACAACGTGATGTATTTGATGCTTACGCCAGTAATCATTATCAGCTTGTATTACATGGTGATGGTATTTGAGGGTGAAGTGATAGCCTACACAGCCATGCAGCTCATGAAGATACAAACCCACAACTTGATGGAATCAATAGCGTTCGTATGCACGTTTGTCGTAACCATCGGTGTGATGACACAAGCAGTATTAGCCACAGCATTAATAAGCTATTCCACATTGCTTAAAGAAATGTTTGGCGAAGACCAAAACCCTTCACCAGCACAACACGCCCTAACCACAGCGATGTTCATTGTGAAATGGTCATTACCATTCGTTGGATTGTTGGTTAACTTATTCACACAAAGAAAAAGGTAATCAGCTAAATCACCACAAAACACAAAAGACCAACGAAGGTCTTTTTTGTTGTCCAGCATGGCTTAGCATTGAGTGTAGAAAAACCTTTCCATTTCTAGCATAAACTTATCACAGTCTTCACGCTTCAACGCTTTCTTCATGCGATGCTTGGGTATGTCAGCATCATTGGCTTTTTTGAATACATCCAAAATATCAGTAGAGATTGGCATTTCAAGCATTTTGCCAGAATTGCTAAGCTTGCTGATTAGAAAATACTTCTTTGCTGGCAGGTCAACAAAACCAACCATGTTGAATCCAGTATCTTTTACCATTGACAAAGCAGCAGCCGCACAGGATGAAAGGAATTCATCATTTTGCATAATCATTTGATAATCTGGTGACTTTGCTTCAACAAGCTTGTGTTTGAGTTCTGCATAAAACGTTGACATAAATTATCTCCTTAATTTTTTAGTCGTTGTAAATCCTTCTGTTGCTAGAGTTGATCGAATCGTAAGGGAGTACAACCCCCTTTCAGATAATTTTTGATCAGATTGTAACGGGGTTTTTAGAGCGTTCTGAGCTGGAATCAGTCAAGAATGGTTCAGAGGCACAACCCTTAGATTCATCTTCATTCACGGAGCTTTCAGGGGTTATGAACCCGAAATACAACGTACCTTCTTGGGAATATTCCTTGATTGCATCAGCCTTGAACATTTGCAATCCGTTAAGCTGCAAGTCAAAAACAGAGAGAGACGCCAGTATCTGTAAAACGGTTGATTTACAAGCCAACTCATCTATGTCATTCAAAACCAACCCAACCAGATTGAGCTTTTCAGAATCAACCCTATTGACGTTGGCTAGAAATGACAAAATCAATGTTCCAGCACCACAGCAAATATCACCCACAATCTTTGGCGAATTCCAAGACATTATCTCAGAATCATCTGGTAAAGCTAATTGCGTCAACACATCAGAAATAGATTGTGGCGTATAAAATTGACCTAGCCCTTTTCCTCTATTCTTTCCTTTACGACCAGTGAGTATTATTTCCTCACTAAGATTAGATATAACATCAGTGAATGGTTTATTTTCACTAACTAACTCACGGTAAATGCCGATTGCTTCAATCAGGGCTTCACCGTTAGCCCCATCTGGAAATTCGCATTGAAAGCCATCATCAATGTGTACATCAGATGGATCTGGATTATTCTTTGTAACCCATGCTAAAAGAGTTCCCGCACAAGCGTAATCAATGAATAGCTTGAATGCTAATTCTTGGGCTTCACGTTCATGCAACGGCATTTTTTGAGTAATTTCAAAGATTTTATTTTTAAGTGCTTTTGTGTTCATGTTGTATCCTCTTTATATAGTTAGGTGTTTCCTATTCATTTTTGTCAGTGATTGAAATAATCAGGACGCTACGGCTTCTTTGGTGCGTTTAGAGCTGGTTTTGGATAGAGCTGACACTTTGTCGAAGACTTGAACGTTACCAGCCTTGATCGAGCTGTTAGGCACCAGATCCGGGCTTCTCAACATGACCAACAAGTTTTCTTCTTTCCGCCAATCAGTCAAAATGTTGTAGTTGAAAATCTTGACCTTATGGATTGGAATTTGATGAGTCACCATCGTAGCGACGATCTGAACAAAGGCCGCTTTACACGCCAGTTCATCAATGTCAGCTAGTTCCACCGTCCAAGTATTCAGTGACACAGGGCTTTGCTTATAGGCACGTTTCAGCACGCCTAGGGTCAGGCTACCGGCACCAGAACAGTCATCACCAAACACCTTTTCAGTAGCCACAGCGTCAGTAAACATCAGCTCAGCCTTCAAATTTGCAATGTCTGCTGGTGTGTAGAACGCACCTAAACCATCCCCTTTTCTACCTGAAAGAAGAAATTCTTCATGAAGCATGGTCAGAACATCGGTAAAAGGTTCACAGTGCTGCACAAGCTCACAGTAGCTGATGAAAGCTTGACCCAGCTCATCAAGGCATTTCACTTTACGGAAACTGGCAAGGGCATTGGTACGCATGATAGAAGCTGAACCATTATCTTTGCTTTCATCGGGATCAATGTTGAACATCTTCCAAGACCGATAAAGCATGTTGAACGAATATTCAATGAATAGCTTATAAGATTCTTCACTTCTCTTTTGTTCACTGCCAACAATCTTAGAACCTACCTTCAACAAATCGCTCTTGAATTTAACCAGAAGCTGTTGATTTTCTTTTTCTTTCATATTACACACTCCTTAGTCTCAAACGTCTAAAGTCGCCAATCGAATTTTTTATATTCTCATATAAGTAAATTTGCTCATGCATAGCCAACATAAAACCTAGCCGATGCTCAAATATATCTTTGAATATACTGGTCTCCATTACCAACATTCTACCATCCTTAAACTTCATAATTACATCTGAAGAATCACCATAAAAACTTACTCCGACAACTATGAACATTGTTTTTATACGATCAAACAATTTGTTCAACTTTTTCTTTTTTGAATCATTATATATTTGCTTATAAGCAGTACACACAACCAAATAATCCCTTACACCTAACTCTCTCAAAAAATAAATATCATTCATATACTTATCCGAAGCTCTAATTACCTTCAATAATTCTTCAGCATCAACTTCAAGACTTCTAGTGCTATGATTGTAGTGAACAATGAAACCATGGAAACCACAATACTCTACCCACACATCAACCAAACTAGAATTATCAATGAAATCTTCAATCTCCCCAACCATATCAATTACAGATTTATACATAAAGCCTCCTTACTAAGCTCGTAACTTTAATCTCACCTCTTAACCACTTTGCATGAAGAACATCATACTTGTTAATTTTCGTATCACACTCAATCCACTCAAAAATATGATTTATTAAGAAGAACAGAAATTCATCATTTTCAAATTGCACCACATTGCCATCTTTAAAACACATCCAACAATCAACAGGAGTTTGAACATAGGTTATATTGAATGAGAGCAACAAATCAGAGACTTCACTGAATAGGCATTCATGACCATTCGTTGCTGAATTATTAACAATATAAGCTAATACTGAAAATCGCTCATCATAATCACACACCCCAAATTCTTTCAAAAATTTAAGGTCATTTGTATTTGAAGGTAAGCTTGTAATTACTCCCATAAATTCATCAGCAGTAATGACGATTACTTTAGTTGAGTGACAATAGCAAATAGCAATTTCATCAAAACCTGCAATACAATCAATAGTCACATCTTGAATATTGCTTCCATAAAAAAAATCCCAAATAACTGACACGTCGTTTCTTGTTAGCATAAATCCCCCTATAATTTATATGCTGGCGTAATCCCTCTATCTATATAAAACCATCATTTATCTAGAAATATACGTTGCTAATCAATCACCTTCTGTTTAAATAGTGATTGAATTTTTTGCTTTACTTTTGTTTTTCATATGATTGTCTCCTTTAGACTTATTTCATAAGCATTACCTTTTTCTATTTAGTTTTAACTGACCACATACATCAAATTACCACAAAAATTCAAATGAAATGTTTGTCAAAACAGTCAAACACAGCACACTCACAGTCATCTAATTCCATTTCCACAATCATTTTGAATTTTTCACTCATTACTGCCTTAACCAGAGTATCAATATTTCCACTTATGACGTTGCTGTCACTATAAACATCAACAGCGTTTCCGTCAGTCAGGTCAAGAGTCATTTCAGGACACAGAATTTCTAAAAACGTTACGATAAGTGAATAAACGCTTTCGACACTTCGGCCAGCATTCACCTCCTGACAGATGTAAGAATACATATCTTCAGGCTCTTCAAATTCATTAACGTGTTTACGATCAACGAAGGCTTTCTTCAAATCAAATGTCAAATCTAACTCATTGATTATCGTTTCTAGTAAAATAGTATTTCCACAAAATAGACCATCCCACTTAAGATTTTCACTGATTGCCCGTTTGAAGAAATCAAGAATTACTATGTCTGGAAACCCATGATGATGCAGTGAACTAATCTCGTATTCTCGAGGTTCAAAAGCAAGTTTAGCTATATACTTTTCAACGCTTAAACTTCCATCATCATTACGAAATTTGCTGAAAAAATTAATAGTTTTATTTCTTGCGTCATCAAAATCCTTTTGTGTTTCAAATAGACGTTCATCCTCACAATCTTTTAGTGAATAAGATGCAACAATGGAAACACCCTTATGCAAATTATTTTTTGCATAATCAAGTGAAGCCCATGAAACACCCAATGCTTCCTTAGTTGTAGAATATTCCTCTTGGAATTCTGTTATCACTTGCGTAAAACAAATATCGAAAAGCGATCTTAAAACACTCACATCTAGTTCAGTTTTTAACTCAACAAATTCTTCACTCATACAAACGTTATCAAACATATAATTCTCCTTTAATTATTTATAGACAAGCACAACCCCTCCAAAGAATTCAAAACTGAATTCGATTGAGTTAATTCTAATAATATTTATTGCAAACTAGATTGACGATAGAAATGTTACGATTTCTTGAGCCTTTTTAAAATCTGCATACTTCCATTGACCACGAATATCAGAAGCTTCTTTGATTAAACCGATAACTACACTATCATCAGAAAAGTCAGGCCAATCTCCATGCCAAACGTAGAAGTCTGGAAATTCCATTGCGAAGAAAGCCAACTGATCCTCAACGAGTTCAAATTCATCAGTTAAGTGATCGAAGAAATAATAGGTTACAGCTCTATCATAATCGTAGTCACGGCGTTCTGCTTTCCGGTTACAGTAATCAGGTAATTCATCTTCATCTAAACCAAGCACATCTGTTAAGTACCAATGTGAACTAGCACTTAATTTTCTTTCATCCCCTCTATGATCCTTCCTGATGCACATCATCTTCAAAGCACGTAGCAACGAAACGTTGAATATCAATCGAATAGTTTCAATAGATACTGTGGATTTATAATCCTCCCTCAGTTTTTCTACTGCTTTTTTCAACTCTTTTTCTAATGTGATTTTATTCATATGTTTACCTTTTACTCATAAGCGAAACCCTGATTGGTTAAGACGAGCCAAATATATAGTTTGAAATTGAATTTGTCTATAGTAATTTCTTGACAAGACAGCAAAACTATGGGTCAGCAATAAACTGTATTTTGATGTAAGCCTTTAGTTACGTGGCTTACAGGGATGGAAAACACCTAAATCAGCCTTTTAGTCATCTACTGGATTCCGACGAACGGTAGTATCAAATCAAATTCACTGGTTGATTTTTGATCGGTTAGTTGCTAAGCAAATGTTTAATTCAACTTTTTTATATATCCAACTATATTAAGCCGCTCCATTTACTTTTTTAAATCTAGTATTATAATAATTAAGAATAACTATAATTTTAATTATGAAGAAGTATCTCGCCTTATTCTTTCTCCTTACCTTTCTAGCTGGCTGTGAGGGTGATAGCGTCCACAGAGCAGCCGCCAGAATGGCCGCAACCAACCTTGACAACAACATGATGCTGAACGCCATAGAGTCTCAGTATGGTTGTCCTACGACTGAAAGCGTTGTCAGCACAGCTCAGCGTGGCATAACAGAAGACGCAAGGGCTAAATACAATTGCCAAGGCGATAACAACACGTTCACCTCAGTGAACGAACCCAGAGAGAAAGGCTTTTCACTCATACAGATTATTGTTGGAATAATGCTTGTACCTTTAATCTTCATGTCATTTATATTTGCGATACAAAACAAATCCACTGGCAACAATGGCATTCCTGTTAGTTTTGCTATGACCTTCATCGAACACGCTTTCAACATCATCATCAGATTTAAGATGGTTTACATTCTGTTGTTTGCCCTTGTTTTCGGCATTATGATTTCAAACAATGCTCAAAATGAGATTGAAGAACAAAAGGTTTACCGTGAAGCCACAATCAAAATACCTAACTTCTCAATCAAAACTGGTTTTGCTCTTAACCTATTTGAGTATCAGCTTTGCATAAAATCAAACACAATCCCAAGAAATAGCTTAGAAAACCCAGCAATCAGAATCAGTAAAGAAGGCTGGGGTTATAAAATCCAAGCGGGATACATGAACTGTGAGCTTAATGGTGGCTTTGCTGTTGATAGATTGGGTAATGACATTGCTAGTAAGAATTCTTTGTTCGACTTTGAACAAATGCAGGAAAGACTGGTTAGAGAAAATCTTGCTAAATTAATCGCTAAAACTGACTTGTTAGCTCAACGAGTAGCGGCAGCAGAAAAGCAAATGATTAGAAGGGGAATTCCTGAATATTTGACGTGTGATAACCTTCCTACTGAATTTTCAGGAATGGAGACAGACGATACCCACGAAGTAACAATGAAAACCCTTGAATGTGTGAGCCGTGATTTTGTTTTCAACATGTCCAAATTCAATGGCATGACAGAAAAACAGATTGATAATCTAGAAGTAAAATCAGGTGGCCGTTCTGTTTATATGTGTTCTGGTGAATTCATTAAGAATACAGGCACAGACTTAGCTGGGATAAAAGCTAAATACAACGCTTGTGTATCTGATAATTGTAATGGCTCAGGCTCAACCTATGCGTGTAGTGTGGCATTGGCTAAGCTCAATTCAGTCAGTGATAATGACAATGTGGATTTCCTCAACATTACAACGACTGGCTTCTATGAGAAACCAATCAATTACAATTCAGCAAAAATGATTCTTGGGACGCTTTCAGCAACATTCACTATGGAAGAAGAAGTAAAACCGCATTCATTCATTCCAGAAACCATAGCTACATTTCCATCATCTAATACTTATGGTCGTATGTCTTACGACGCCACCAACGACTTTTACTTGAAAAGCGACCAGATATATGCAGAAAAGAACAAACAAGGCTTTTCCATTTCCAGAATGATTTCACAGCTTGACCCCGGCAATGGTGGTTTGTTTGGTATAGACAAGTTTTTCGCTTGCTACAACCAACCCTACACAATCACGCCAGAAGGCTACAACTGTCAGGATTTCCAAAGTGAATCAAAGCTTCTAGGAAATACGTTCTGGGTAAGTGCTCAAATGTTGACCCTAGGTAACAAGCTATTAAAGCCTAACGGCGGCAGAGTGAAGGAGAAGGCCGAAGAAGTCGGTTATGCAGCTATGAAAGGCGGTATGAAACTTATAGGAGTGACTAAGAAAGTAGGAGCAGCCTTCCTACCCTTTGCTTACAGTGAAGGTTTGGTAGTGTTTGAGGACGTTTATGATGAGAATTTCCATCGTGTGATGGGTCAGCGTGGCGAATATTATGCAGCTATGACGTGTGTTCTTCTATCCAGTAGCTGTTCATCTACGATTGATATGATTGCAAGCATGTTATACGGGGCATCCGTAGTCTTTAACTTTGTTATTCCATTGTCTTATCTATTCGTTTTCATCGCTATCTTAGCTGGTTATTTAGCGAGTATTTACGCAAAAGGTATTTTGTCAGGCCCAAGATACGCTATTAAATATGGTTCTGACCAAAGTAGAAATGACATAGACAAGCATGATTCAATCATTGATATTGAAAACGTTGCATTAAAGCCTTTGGCAATATTGGTAGGCTTCTACTTATCCAATATATTCTTCATGATGTTTTCTTTGATTTACATCCGTGACCCTTATCAGTTCGCTTCTGATGTTTTATCTATAGGTGTTGATGATTTATTTGCCGGCAAGGTGGTTGCATCAATTGTTGCATTATTAGTTATCTATATAGGGTTTTCGGCTTGTGTAATGTTGTGGACTAACTATATAGCCTCAGTTGAACATAGAGACGGTTCTGTTACTAGCTCTGATGGTAAATTTCAAAACGCCGAAGAATTAAAGAGCTATGCAAAATCTATGACTGGTAAAGGCTTACAGTAAAACGGGTTGGATAGTGTGGTAAATGGTTGTTTGCTGGGTAATGTAATTAATTCAGTTAGTAATGTGTCGATATATAGATTGCTATAGATTGTTATTGGCTGATAGTTACAATTGTTTTAAATAGTGACTAATGGGGGTTGATTAAATTTATACTAGAGTTATAATTAGAGAAAGGAAAAGGAGAAATTATATGCAAGCATTTATCGCAGTTATGGTTTTATCAACATTTGTAGTTGGTTTTATAGCCAAGAATTTTAGTTTTGGTGGAACACATGCATTTGACGTGTTTCTTATCGGTATGGGTGTTATAGCAGTGACTTACTTCATTGCTCGTAATATTGGTTCAGCATTCGGTATCTCTGTATTGATTGCCAGTGCAGTTACAGTTTTGGGTGTTTACTTCGGCACCTTGCCACAACACACTTGGTTTGAAGCTTCATTGTTCTTGTCAGTATGGATTTTGATTCCTACTAACATCTTACCGGGTATTGTTCGTATGGTTCCAAGGATTGCAGGCTTGGCTTTCAACAAAAAAGCACACGCTTAACACTTCTCTTCTTCTCTTCCTTTTAAAGCCACCTTCATTGGTGGTTTTTTTATGCCTGAAATTTGATTAATAAACATTTAACATTATAATACTTGTATTGAGTTGGTTAATATGTGCCAGCGACATTAATTAACAATAATCATGAGGACAAAATGAATGAATTAAATGATGATTTAGATTTAAAAGCGATTGAAGGCGAGACAAGGTTTATCGTCCAGTTAATCAACCAAAGCCCTGAACTGTTTTCAAAGAACCCAGCCGGTATTCCAGCCATACCATTAGAGATATTGGATTTGGCGAGATATTATGCGTCTGATAAGGACATGAGCAAGGTAGCAGCTTACGAAAACTTCCTTGGCGATGTTCCAGATGACCTATGGACTATTACCCCGATTATAGGCTCATCTGGGGATGATGTAGCTGATTACATACTAGCGGATAAGCTACAAGGTCTAACGCCTGTAAACGTTCACAAGGGCTTCATGGCTGGTATACAGAACCACCTTGAACACGTTCCTAACCTAGCGAAAATCGCTAACCACTACAATACTGCTAGAAATGCTGAAGGCATGAAGCTTCTAGGCGATTATTTACCGTTTGATAATTTCAATGAAGTGTTTGTAGCGAATACAGAACGCTTATTGGCTAACGATTATGTGTATCTAATGCAAAGCATTGATGAAGCCTTAAGACCCAAAACAGTTTATGAAATCGAGCTTGGCAAAATTCTTGAAGAATTAGAAGACCCACACAATGATATTCGTATAGGTGTAGGTCAGTATGAACAACCTGAGTTCAAGAAAAGAAAACGTTTCTTAGCTGGTACAAGTGATGCTTCAAAAGACTTGGTAAAAGCGAAGCTCACTGAAAGCATTCAGAAATTAGTAGACCGATTATCCAATCCAGAATTGAGCGATTCCAAAAAATGGATTACTGCAACAATCCCTTTCGATGCTTATAACGTTGTGACTGGTAAGCCGTATTGTGCTGAAAACCAAGCATTGGCTCAAATGTATAGTGAAGAGTTTGGCTATGAAACCGGGTGCTACATTTCAGCTAAACAAGCAATGGAGCGAGGATTTTCAATAAAAGGTGCTAAAACTCAGGTATTCACTCAACGTTTCCCAATTGACTTGAATTCTACTGAGATTGTAAATGGTGTTAAACAGAACAAGCTAAACGCAGATGGAACGCCTGAGACTTACAGAATCTTTACCGTTGGTTACGTCAACATGATTAACATAGATGAAATCACATGGACTGATAAAACCAAACCTGACCCGAAGATAAAGATGAAAGAAGCTTATGGCCTTGGTTTGGAAAAGAAACCATGCAACCAAGAGAACCTTGAAATATTCAATAAAGCTTTGGCTGAATTGGGTTATGTCGAGATTAAGTATGGTATGGAAGGAAATTTCTTCTCGCCTAGTGGTGACTTCATTGGTCTGCAGCATGAGAACCAGTTCAGGAACCCGCTCAGGCTCGCTCATACCATGCTTCATGAGTTGGCCCACGCTACCGGGCACAAAGACAGACAATGCAGACAGACCTTGTATGACTACCACGTTGACACAGCGTTTAGGGGTCAGGAAGAGCTTATAGCTAACCGTGTGGCTGCATTACTCATTGAGAAGTATGGCTTGCACGAATCCGAGCTTAAAGACTCCTACGAGGCTAACAACATGGTCTATGACCTTGGCTGGGCTAAACGTGCCTATGAGAAAGACCCTATGTCATTGATGGACACCATAGGCAGTGCTGAATGGGCCTTCAAGGAGCTTTCAGACAAAATTGATAACAAGCTCAAGCAAATGAACGTGCTTCATTTATTCCAGAAGGAAGACGTGAAATTTGAAGGTATTGAACCGAAGGTATACGAGGGTAAGAAGCAATACAAAAGCTCAAATAAATCAACTAATAAAAAACAGGTGACAGCATGAAGAAGCATTTAACAGAAATGGATTTACCAGAAATAAATGGAATGACTGCAAAGCAGTATCTTGAATATATGGAATTTGAGAAACATTCTATTGAAGATGGAACTGAGGAATACTATGAAGCCTTACGGTTTGAACAAACTGGCGAAGCCCGCATTAACGAGTAAAAAAACTAACCAGCACCCCCGCTGGTTTTTTAGAGCCTTGAATTGTCAATATTATAATGTAATATGATTTATGAAGGCATCACTATTATCAGTAGAAAAGGAGCCTTAAATTAATGTAGATACAGGAGATTATATGAGCCACATCGTGCAAATAACACATAGACCAACAAAAAAAGCAAAGGTAGTATTTGAATTCAATCTTGAAGCGAAAACATACACTCACAACGAAGCTGGCCCAATGCGTGCGGATTTACTAAACACTATGGGTAAGAAACTTTCAGTAGTTGACATAGACTATCATTATTCAACTGTCGCTGAACTAGAAGTTTGGTTATACAAATTCGTTTATGTTCCACTTTCAGCCACAGACAAAGCATCAATTAAAAGTTTTAAAAGAAAAGCAATCACGGCATTGAACAAGGTTATTAAAGAAAATATAGAATATACCCAGTATTCAAGGGCATCATTAGCACAAGAAAAAGCTCAAGCGACCCTAGGGCAAGCCGAAACCAATGATTTTGATTTTGATTTTGATTTTGACGATAGTAACGACTTCAATTTTGGAGCAGACTTAACTGATGAACAACCTACCCCAGAACCTGATACAAAATCGAAAGATGAAATTAATTTGAAAGTTGATGCTCTTTTCATTGATTGTGCAAGAAGTGTTGAATCCCTATGCTTATCAATAGCTGCATTATGCAGAATAGCAATCGAGCAGGAAAACGAAAAACCATCTGAGTAAGAATAAAGACAACCGCTAATAGGCGGTTTTTTTACGTCTATTTAATTGCCCCACTATTGCTATAGTTTTTTAATCAAGTATTATAATAATAACTAACCATATTTAATATAATGAATAACATTAAATTACCTGATTTATCAATAGCAATATCCCCGCTTACAATAAACTTTTTTACAAGCATGAAAATTTTCTCCATTTATCTTTTATTCAAAATGCACAGCATCGCGAAAACACAAACAAACAAAACTAATGAGGTATCACAATGATTAAACTTTCAATTCTAACAATCGCATTATTTGCTTCAATGTCAGCTAATGCGTCTTTCACTTACATGACAACAATTGACGCGAATATCGTTTTTGTAAAACCGCAAACAGATGAAAGCATGTGTCAAGCTTCATCAAGATATATCAAAGATTATGCCCAATCCTTGGGCGTGAGTATTGATGTTGGGGCGGGATATTCTGGTAATGCCTGTAATGTGGATATTTACAATATTAGTTCTTTTGCAAACGTCGGCCAGCTCGCTAGCGTAGGCAATTACGTTAAATCGTTAAAAGCTGTAAATTACACAATGTCGAGCGTGGTGTACGGTTTTAATGGTGGAACTGGACAAGCACTAATTTGGAATGGAAACGTATACGCAGATTTGCTGTGGAGCCAGAGATAAAAGAAAATGAAAAAAAGTAAAAATTCTAAAACAATTATTAATTTTTCAAACCTTCGAAAGAAGGTTTTTTTTCCTGAGTATCAAAAACCATTCTGGTGAATATAAGAAGTACACTTAAATAATCATAAACAAAAAGGAGAAATATGGATAAATCAAAAATCAACCTGAATCACTTTGAATTCAAAATCATAAAGAACAAAATAGGTGACAGATTACAAACTATTGCCGTAACAAGTAAATCACTCTACGAGAAACTTTACAGCGACGTTTCCTTAGATTACGCTTTTCAATCAGAATCGAAATTTACAAATATCGACTCAAAAAACAATATAATCATTAATGAAATAAGCACAACACAAGAACGCTCACTAATAGCAACTATTTATGCCAGATTAAAACGTGCTATCAAAGATAAGAAAGAATCTGAAACGAAACCAGATAACCTATCCTCAGATGAGTTTGATTTCTCAGAATTCGATGAACCAGAACCTTCAATAGATTTCACTTACTCTTGTCCAAAATGCAAATCCGGCATAATGCGTGTCAAAACCATTTCTGGTGATAATTATCATTGGACGTGTGTAAACACTGCTAAATGCAATTCTGTTTATGCAGACTTCAGAGGTAGACCAATAGGAGAGGATTTGAATTATATTGCTGAAATTGCTGTTGATGAAAACGTATCTGTTTCAAACGATGATTTTGATTTTGATGATGACGTGCTAAGTAAAGATTTCAACAGTGAAGAAACCCTTATAGACCCTAAGCATTTGAATGATGACTTCGACTTTGACGAATTCAACGATGAACCTGAATCAAAGCCACAGATAGCAGGTAATGAAAAACCTGCACAAACCGTATTCCCTGAAAACTTTGACTTTGATAGATACATTGGTCTTTTGATTGGGGGTTTGCTTGAATATCAGAAAGAACTATGTGAAACCTACATAGAAACTCAGAAAATACTTCAACAACAAAACGAACTTCAATCGAAGTTTGATAGGCTTGACAAGTACGGTGACAGGTTGTCAAAGCTATACGATGATACACAAAGAGAATTTGAACATGCAGTTGATAGTAAACTCAAAACAAAATATAACTAAGCCCATCGCGGGCTTTTTTCTTGCCTACAAATAAACTCCCCTATCAATATTATTATCAATCCCCTTTATTGCTTTTTTCTAAATTAATGATACGTTGATATTAGACCAACCATTAAAGGAAGTTATGAACATACCAACAACAGAACAACAAATAAACGACGAGCTTGAACAACACCTTGAACACAAGATTATAAATCTGGTGAAAAGCATTGACGAATACTTAACCAATCACTCAGAAGGCATAGCTTACGTTCCTAAGCCATTGCTCAAAGTCTTTGAAGGATTCAGCAGCTTCAAAGGTAAAAACCGATACAGAGTGACAAAGAACCACTTTGGTTATGCTTTGCCTCACCCAAAGTCAAAATGCAAAACAGATTTTTCCAGTTACGAATTAAACAAAATGATTCACCATTTGTTCTTAGCTGTTTCCTATCATGGCTATGATTATGACTCACACACCTTTGGTTTGGTTTTACCCAAGGTAGTCAACCATTCTATCTATTCGCTAGCTTACTGGGGCGTAGACAACCACACAACTAAGGTGAATTCATGAGCAAAGCAAAACAGGTTGAACAAATTATTATTAGGAATTTTGAGAATGAATTAAAGCTCAAATTTATTGAGCTAAAAGAAATTAACGAATTAAAGGTATCTATTAAGACTGACGTTTATCAGAAAGGTCTAGAAGCATTCCCAATCATCTTCAATCAGCAAATCAATGAAATTCATCAGATGCATTGCAGAGTAAGAAAGCTAATTATTGTTGGAGTGATAAATTCAGCAATAGAAACAGCGATTGAATACAAGGTAAACACAGACACAGTGCCTCAGTGGTATAAGATAGGCTTCAAGCTCATACCCATGCACACGCTTCATTGAGAACACTCCCAACCCCATCAGGGGTTTTATTTTGCCTTCAAGACGCAAAGTCAAAAGCTATTCTGGTGAAGAGCTTTGTGTTTCGCCAATCAATAAAAAACCCCAATTAAGGGGCTTTAAGGGTTTTGGATTAATCATAATTCCTTAGATTTTTTCCATTGCTCATATTTTTCTTCAATCATCGAAGATATGAATTTTGACTTTGATGAGCATGTACCCCTTGAATCTTCAAACATAATCTCCAGCTTCTTATCCACGTTAGGGAGCTTTGAAAAGCTTTCGATTGCAGTTTTTGGAGTCTTACCAGACTCAGCCCACATTTGAGCCATTTCAGTTTCAATGGCTTCAAGGTCTGCCATGAGCTTTTCAAGGCGTGATACTGGCTTCTCTACAACGAGCGTCAAGGATGATTCACGGTGAACCATAGCCGCTGATTTGATGAACTCTTCTTTTGTTTGAGTGACTTCACCTTCAGTCACTTCTTCATTTTTCTTTACAAATAACTTCATGCTGCCACCTTTGATTTTTCGTTGACTTGTGTGTATCGCTCTTGAATTTCATTCAGAAGCTGGTTGTATTCAATTTGTGGGTCAAGGGTTTTCCCTTTCGATGAATCAAATACTGTCAATCCTTTTGACATTCCATCGTATACCGCAGGTTTGTAGGTCAACTCTGTCTTACAAAGAAACACTCCATTATCAGCAGAGGTTTTACCATTTTTGTTAAATACTGATTCAATAATATTGCCTACCTCTATTCTTCCTTCTCTATTTCTAGCTGACGCTGCTTTATCAACCTTGTTGAATACCACTAATACCACCATGTTTTTGTTGTGAACCTTTGCTTTCCTCAAGTTATCAAGTGTATCCGTCAAAGCCTCTTTATCAAAACCATAAGGACTGAGCGGAACAATGATTATGTCAGCAATAGTCATCACTTCTCGGGTTGAATCAGCTTCAGCACCTTTGGTATCAATTATAATGAAGTCATGTCTATTTTTGACAAGATTCACATGCTCTTCAATTCTAATGTCTTTGGCGATGTATTCCACTACCGGAAATTCGACCAACTTCCTATTTACCATTATTCCTTTCGCTTCAGCTCTATTCACAAAGAACTTTACTGAGGATTTTTGGTCATCCGCATCCATAAACAATATGTCAAGACCTAATCTTTCGTTCGTTTCTTCATCTTTAATGTTGTAGATAACGTTGTGGATGTTAATGCTTAGGGTAGTTTTTCCAACTCCACCTTTGCCGTTCGCTACTGCAATTATTGTTGCTGCCATTTTTGTATCCCCTTTGATTTATTGGTTATTTATTGCTTTCTTAATAATAGATTAGCATTAATAAAATCAATTGCAATATTAGCGGCTAATATTAATTAATATTTATTGATAATCAATGATAGCCACTAATAGCGGCTAATATCATGACAGGAATCAGAGGCAGCATAATTCATCAGAGAATCCGAAAACTCGCTATGATTAAATATCAACCTATATCATTCACTGATAACGACTATTAGAAATTATTAGTGGTGAAGCAACCGCTATTACTGGCTATCAGTCATTGTTATTGGCTATCAACCATCATGAGTATTACTACCTATCAATGGCTATCAATGGCTATCAATGGCTTTGTGAGGTATTTCTGCTGACAATGCAACCAGTCAATTATCAGGTATTAATATTTATTGATACTCTCTATTACCAAGTATTACCCACTAATAGCCGCTATCAGTGGGTAATAGCCATTAAGGTGTTTTTATGTCATCAGGAAATTCTTGATGTTCAGCTACCATCCCTTCTGGCATGGGAGGGTTTGTTTTATTAGCTTCTGAATCCGCCAGAATCTCTTCATAAGAGAAATCAGGAACATCAAACCAGTCTGGTGAAGCCGCAGCTTCAAGGTAATAGCCTTCTTCACGCTTGATGCCTTGCAATGAATCAAGAAACAGCTCACCGTCACTATCATAGGAATGTGATTCAGTTTTACCAATCAACATGTGGTGAACAAAATCTGTATTGCGAAAGAAAACCTTGATGTAGTCAGAATCAAAATTCCGAGGCTTACCAAAATCAATGACAATTTTGTCAATCACGCTTGATAGGTAATTACTCAATTCAAGACGACCATCTTTAGTGTGCATCAATTCCTTTGCATAACCCACAGCATCAGAAATGGTTTTGCTGTCTACAAAATCATGAGTAACGTCACCACGAAGCTTTTTCAGACTTGATTCAAGTTTCTTAATCTCACGATTAGATTGAACCATTACCGCTTGCTGTTCATCGGGTATGTCACCGTCGAACGCGGCAAACAGGCTAGCCGTGAATTTTTGAGCTTTCAATTTCATGATGGCGATTTCAGATTCAAGCTTGTTTATTTCATCGTTCACAGCTTCATTATTTTTTGAATTAGTATTCACTAACCGTTCAAAATTGTAATGCTCAGCATATTTGAAGAACACTTCATCAAAGCGTTGATACTGAACGCTTAAAGCCTTTGGAAATTTGCAAAGGTTAATTTCTGAATTGCGGCAGACAAGGTAAGAATATTTCTGTTTTTGTGAGAACCTAACGTTACCGCCACAATAGGCACATTTAGTGAGTCCGTGATACACATTATAATATTGACGGTCACGGCGAGTAGGCTTCTGTTTTGCTGTCATACGACCAGCAATTTTTGCTTTGATTAGCTCTACTTCATCACGAGTAAAAGCAGCAGGATAGAACCCTTCCATAACCTGAACGGTTTTTCTGTCAGGTGTAGCCTTGTCATTGTCATAGACGTATTCACACAACTCTAAATCACCATATAGGCTTGGAGTGCTCAACATTCTTTGGATTCCGCGAGCAGTCCAACCGAAAGTGGTAGCACCCCTTCCAAAATTAATCTTTAACGGATTGTGCTGATTAATGTGAGCTGCAGCCGCACGTAATCCAAGATTTTGTTTCATCATCAAGTCAAAAATGGTGCGAATCTCAGCAACACGTTCTGGAATCAATGAGTATTCTTTCGTCTTCTCATCAAGAGAAATCCACCAAGGGACATTTTTGTTAAGAAATTTCTTCTCACCAGAAATGATTCGTTCCCGGCGATAAATCCACTTATCTTTCTGCCTATCTGATTTTGTCTCGCTCTCATCGTTTGCACGTTCAAGCAAAACCGTAATCATGATTGTTTGTTCTAAGTCCTTACCCTTGATGCTCAGGTCATAGAGCTTCAAATCATCAGTCGTGATGATTTTGATTTTGCTACGAAGGATTGACAGAACCGTACTCAAAGCATCAGTGGTACGTTCACGACTTAGCCGGTCAAACGACTCAATGAGTAGGTATGAATGGGCCGGGATAAGCCCTTTTCTCAGGCTTTCTAGGAAAACTGACAAAGCACCAGTCAAGCGGTTTTTGCCCCGGAATGCTGACTTTCCTAGATCCTGAAAAACGTCCATAACATGCAGGTTGTATTTCTCAACGGCTATCTGATGGTTTCGCATCTGACGACGAACAGAGTCACCCACCTCACCAGATTTTTTGGTCATCTGTTGCTCAGACGAGTAACGAATGTATGAGTACGCTAGGCGTTTAGGTGCGTCTGCTGGCACTGCATCATCATCTAGTACACTGATACCCGCTGTGCTTGCCATGCTTACGTTTCCCGTCTCGATTTTTTCCTATCATAGCACCGCTGTAGGAAGACATTGGCCCGACTCCGCGCTTTCTCGCATTGTCCCGTCGTCATTTGCATGATTTATCGGCCGTCGACGACAAACAAAAACACTGATTACCGCACTTCTTTCCCCCTCCAAAATGCGTATTCCTGACCCCTACAGGGCCCGGAATACGGCTACTTGCGGCAAGAACTCCCGGTTTAGAGCCTTGTCCACCCGGTCAATTTTTTTGGGCAATGAGCCATATTCTCTGAACTTTCGAAAAACCCCTCGGGTCACACCCATTAACCACGCCTGGGACGGCCGTTTCAAAACACCCCCGGAAATTGAAGGTTGCGGCTCCATACCCAGGATGGATTTTTAAGTTTCTCAGGAGTTATTCCAATGGAGTTGAAGACTATGAAAACCCGAATTGCCAAATCCTCGTTCCCCCCTCTGCGCAGCCTGAAACTGGCAGCACTGGCCATCGGCAGCAGCCTCGTTCTGGCCGGTTGTGCCGGTAACCCGCCAAGCGAGCAATTCGCCGTGACGGAATCGGCAGTCAACAGCGCCGTCAGTGCCGGCGGTACCGAGTTCGCGGCCGTGGAAATGAAGTCCGCGCAGGACAAGCTCAAACAAGCCGAAATCGCCATGCACGACAAAAAGTATGACGAAGCCAAAGTCCTGGCCGAACAGGCCGAGTGGGACGCTCGCGTGGCTGAGCGCAAAGCCCAGGCGATCAAAGCTGAACAGGCTGTGAAGGACTCTCAGAAAGGTGTTCAAGAACTGCGTCAGGAAAGCCAGCGCACCGTTCAATAAACGGCCGGCACGACGCACTTCTTACTCGATTAAAAGGACGAAACCACCATGCGTACACAATTGATGATCCCTGCCCTGCTGGCTGCAAGTGTTGCACTGGCCGCCTGCTCCACGCCGCCGAACGCGAACCTGGAACAGGCCCGCAGCAACTACACCGGCCTGCAGACCAACCCGCAAGCCAGCAAAGTGGCGGCACTGGAAACCAAAGAAGCCAGCGATTACCTGGACAAGGCCGACAAGGCTTACCAGGACAAACAAGACCAGGCCAAGGTCGATCAACTGGCTTACCTGACCAATCAACGTGTGGAAGTGGCGAAGCAGACCATCGCCCTGCGCACCGCCGAAGCCAATCTGAAAAATGCTTCCGCGCAACGTGCCCAGGCTCGTCTGGATGCCCGCGATGCGCAAATCAAGCAATTGCAGGACAGCCTGAACGCCAAGCAGACCGATCGCGGCACCTTGGTAACGTTCGGTGATGTGTTGTTTGCCACTGACAGGGCTGACCTGAAGTCCAGCGGTCTGGTGAATATCAACAAACTGGCGCAGTTCCTCTCGGAAAACCCTGATCGCAAAGTGATCGTTGAGGGCTACACCGACAGCACGGGCGCCGCCAACCACAACCAGTCGCTGTCCGAGCGTCGTGCCGGTTCCGTGCGCATGGCGCTGGTGAAAATGGGCGTTGATCCGGCGCGTATCGTGGCGCAGGGTTACGGTAAGGAATACCCGGTGGCCGAGAACAGCAGCGTCTCGGGCCGTGCGATGAATCGTCGGGTGGAAGTGACCATTTCCAACGACAACCAGCCAGTGATCCCGCGTTCGGCTGTCAGCTCGAACTAAGCTTCGCCTGCTAAAACACAAAAGCCCCGCCTGATCTGATCAGGCGGGGCTTTTGTTTTTAAGATCAAAAGGAGCGTTACGGTTGCAGCTTCTGCGGGGTTTCCTCACCCATGCAGCGCACCGCTTTTTTCTTGTTGTTGATCAACACACCGCTCAGGCCTTTCTGTTCGGTGTCGAACATCACCAGCACGCCGTCGATGCACTGCGCGACTTGCGCGGCCGGTTCCAGGGAGACTTTGTAGTCTTCGCCCGGCACCGTCTTGAGCATGGTGAAATCGCTGAGCAGCAGTGCATCTTCGGGTTTGGCGAAGTGCAGGTAACCGTAGAACCACAGGGCTCCGACGGTGCCGAGGATGCTGCAGATACCGGTGATGATCAGCGGGATGGCGTTACGTTCTTCACTCATTGCGGACTCTCTGGTGGTTCATCTTCAGAATTGTTCGGCGCCGGGTAATTCGGCACTTCGCCCAGGCGGCGCAGACCGTTGAAATGCTGCGGGTCGTCGAGATAACGCAGCATGACTTTGCGCCAGACCGGGTCGGCGAACGTCTGCACATGACCGCCACGGGTCAGTTGCAGCACTCGCGGCGGCGGCGCAGCTTGATACAGACGGATGCCGTTGGAAAGGGGCACGATCGGATCGTCGATGCTGTGGTAGATCAGTTTCGGCACGCCATTGAGCTGCGCCATGGAGTTGATCGCGCTGTCGCCGTCCGGCACCAGCCAGGACAGCGGGACCTGGAACGTCCAGAAAACCCATGAATTGCTCAACGCAAAGCGACCGACACTGCGATAACTGGCGGGCACGCCGTCAAGCACGAAGGCCTTGAGTTGCTTCTGTCGCTCGGGGTGTTGAACGAGATAGTGAACGGCCATCGAACCACCCAGGCTCTGGCCCAGAAGGATCAGCGGCTTGCCTTTGACCTCCGGCGCCTGGTCGAGCCATTTGAACGCGGCGTCGATGTCCTGATAGATCGCCGGCAAACTCGGTTCGCCTTCAGACAGCCCGTAACCGCGATAGTCCACCAGCAGCACTTGATAACCTTCCGCCGGCAACCACCAACTGCCCCCAAGGTGCATGGGCAGGTTGCCGCCGTTACCGTGCAAATGCAGCACCGTGCCTTTGACCTCGACACCTTGTTTGGCCGGCAACCACCAGCCGTGCAGCTTGAGGCCATCGGCGGTGGTCAGGGTGACGTCGCGGTATTCGAGTTTGGCTTTTTCCGGGGTAAACAGCTGGCCGGGCTCAGGGTAGAACAACAGCGAACTGCAGCCGCTCAAGGTCAGGAGAAGGCAGAAGAAACCGAGGATTCTCATCCGATGAAACCTCGCAAAAATTGGAGACTGAACACAGTACCTGTGGGAGCCGAGCTTGCTCGCGATGGCGGCGTGTCAGACAACAGAAGTGTTGAATGTTAGACCGCTATCGCGAGCAAGCTCGGCTCCCACAGGGATCTCATTGTTCACAAAATGTTGGAGTAATCCGCTTCGATTCGGTCCAGGCTCAGGTGATTGAGGAAGTTGGAGAAGCACATCCACGCCGACAGCGCGTTCAGGTCACGGAACTGATCCGGCAAATACTTCGGTGGCACCACCAGCCCTTCGTCCACCAACTGGCGCAAGGTCCGCATGTCTTCCAGCGTGGTCTTGCCGCAAAACAGCAGCGGTATCTGCTCAAGCTTGCCTTTACGCACGGCCAACTGAATGTAGTTGTAAACCATGATGAAGCCCTTGAGGTAGGACAAGTCTTTGGTAAATGGCAGACCTGTCGGCACCGAGCCACGGAACACCCGACTGGCATTGCCGTAGCTTTCAGCCATCTCAAAGCCTTGCTCACGGAAGAACTCGAAGATCTGCAGGAAGTCCGCGCCCTCTTCCACCATGTGAATGGCGCGGGTGCGGTTGGTCAGTTTGCGCAGGCGACTCGGGTACGAGGCGAAGGTGATGATTTCCATCAGGATCGCCAGGCCTTCCTGAGTCACCGTCGACGACGGCGGGCCTTTGGAGAGGAAGGTGCAGATCGGCTGGTTCAGACCATTGAGCGTGGTTCCCACATGCACCAGCCCTTCGTGGACTTCCAGGGCGCGCACGTCACGGTCGTTGAACATCGCGTCGGCGCGGATCTTGATGTAGTCGGCGCCAGCCGCCGCATCGGCGACGATCCCGTCAGACTCGAATACGCGAATGGTTTCCTCGGCCTCGCCGAACACCTTGTTCAAGCGGGTTTGCAGCAGGTGGACAGCTTCCTTGGCGGTGAGGATTTTCGGTTCGTCCTTCAGGTCGCCACGGCCATCGATATTGTTCAGGTAATCCGAGAGCATCAGGCCCAGGTCGGAAAGGGTCGGATCGCCGGCGTGGAACGCGTCGGAAGCGGCACCGTAAAGCTCCTGTGAAATCAGCCCGAAATCCTCGGTGCCGCGCGCTTCGAGCATGCGCACCACCATGCGGTATTCCTTGCACATGCGGCGCATGATCTGGCCGACCGGGTTGAACTGACCAAGCTGTCGGGTGATGTCGCGTTCGATGTTCTGGAATTCCAGCTTCACCTTGCTGGAGTCGAACGCCAGCGGCCGGTTCAGGTAGTAATCGCGGTCCACCGCCGGCATTTCCTTGCCCTTGGCCTTGAGGAAACCCTTGCGGATGTTGTCGTCCCACTTCACCGCATCCAGGACGCGAATCGGCGTCTGCGCCAGCACAATGCGATCGGACAAAATGCGTATCGACTGCTGGTAATCGTCCACCCGAAACTCCTGTAGAAAAACCGTTTACGTGCTGGGTTTATTTGGCTTTGGCCAGGCGCTGATAGCGCACGGCCTCGACGAACACATCGGAATTGGCCGGGTCGTCGAGGTAGGCGAAGACCTGGTCCAGCGTGTTGTTGATCAATACGCCGTCGCCGTCGTCGGTCTGGAAGCCTTCGCCGCTGAGGATTTTTTGCCCCAGGGCCTGGTTGATCTGCTCGAGGTCGAGGTTGTAGACCACCAGCTCATGCTTATCGGTGAGTTCAAAACCGGCGATAGTGAAATGCCCACCGAACTGCGCCGGTACTTTGGCCGACAAGTACCAGCGACTGCCATGGCGGGTCACCGTGAAGGGATAGGCTTCGCGCTCCTTGGGTTTGGTCTTGAAGTAGCTGACGGCCTGATAGTGATTGTCGCCCAGGCGTGTCAGTTCCAGATTCATCGGCTCGCCCCAGGCGTTGGTGCTGGTCCATTTGCCGAGCAACCCTTCAGGCGCGGGCTCGCTCGAGGGCAGCGGCTCCTTGAAGGTCACCAGACAGCCGCTGAGCAGCAGGAACGACAAGGCGATCACAACGACACGCCAGGCTTTCATTCAACACTCCCTTTGAATACACGCGGACCTCAAGTGAACACCACCTCCCCCTGTGGGAGCGAGCCTGCTCGCGATAGCGGTAGGTCAGCCAACATCGATGTTGAATGTTAAACCGCTATCGCGAGCAGGCTCGCTCCCACAGGAGGTGTGGCGCCCACTGGGGTTACACCGACGCCAATACCAAATGCATGTAGCGGGTCAGGATGCCGAGCATTTCGGCTTCGGCGACAGGCTCGGCGTCGTTGAGCAGGCCCTGATATTCATCGCCGTCAACACTTTGGCATCCTGTTGTGGTTCGCGGGAACCCAACACCTCGAAAAAATGGCAGGTGCCTTGCAGAAGAATTTGCTGATGCGAGCGCACCAACTCCGCCAGACGCGGGTTCAACAGGGCTTCCTGACGGAACGCCTGTTCGGCCATCAAGTGTTCGCGACGGGTGTGCAATTGGCGCTGCACATAATCGGCGGTCAGTCGCGCGATATCGTCGGCCAGCTGTGAACGCGACTCGGGGCTACCATCGCCATAAGCAACCATCTCGCGCAGCAGGCCTTCGTTGCTGGTCCACAACTTGGCCATGAACGCCGCGCTGCGTTCCACGTATTGGGCAAAGGTATCGGTGAGCAGGTCATCGATGTCCTTGAAATAGTAAGTGGTGGCCGACAGCGGCACACCGGCCTCGGCGGCCACCGCGCGGTGACGCACGGCCCGTACGCCATCGCGCACGACAATGCGCATCGCCGCATCGAGAATGTCCTGTCGACGCTGTTCACTGCCCTGTCGGCTGGCCTTGCGACCCTGGTACTGAACACTTTCAGCGACCGCAGTGGCGACGTCCGCTGCACCCTCTTGAGCAATTGCACGGTTCACGACAGGTATTCCTCTCTTACTTGAAAAGTAACCAATTGATACGTTTGTACCAGACAGGCAATAAAAAGCCGCCTGTTTTAGGCGGCTTTTTTATCGAAACACTTACGCTTGTGGCCGCATGTGCGGGAACAGGATCACGTCGCGGATCGACGGGGAGTTGGTCAGCAGCATCACCAGACGGTCGATGCCGATACCTTCACCGGCCGTTGGCGGCATGCCGTACTCCAGCGCGCGAACGAAGTCGGCGTCGTAGTGCATGGCCTCGTCGTCGCCAGCGTCCTTGTCAGCCACCTGCGCCATGAAGCGCTCGGCCTGGTCTTCCGCGTCGTTCAACTCGGAGTAGGCGTTGGCGATTTCACGGCCACCGATGAACAGTTCGAAACGGTCGGTGACGTTCGGGTTGTCGTCGTTACGACGGGCCAGCGGCGACACTTCGAACGGGTACTGAGTGATGAAGTGCGGCTGCTCCAGCTTGTGCTCGACCAGCTCTTCGAAAATCATCACCTGCAATTTGCCCAGACCTTCGAAGCCCAGCACCTTGGCGCCGGCCTTCTTGGCGATGGCGCGGGCCTTCTCGATATCCGTCAGGTCGTCAGCGGTCAGCTCAGGGTTGTACTTGAGGATCGAGTCGAACACCGACAGACGCACGAACGGTTCGCCGAAGTGGAACACTTTGTCGCCGTAAGGCACGTCGGTGCTGCCCAGAACCAGCTGCGCCAGCTCGCGGAACAGTTCCTCGGTCAGGTCCATGTTGTCTTCGTAGTCGGCGTAAGCCTGGTAGAACTCCAACATGGTGAATTCAGGGTTGTGACGAGTCGAAACGCCTTCGTTGCGGAAGTTGCGGTTGATCTCGAAGACCTTTTCAAAACCACCGACCACCAGACGCTTGAGGTACAGCTCAGGCGCGATACGCAGGAACATTTCCAGGTCCAGCGCGTTGTGGTGAGTCTCGAACGGCTTGGCTGCCGCGCCACCCGGAATGGTTTGCAGCATCGGCGTTTCCACTTCCAGGAAGTCGCGCTGCATCAGGAAACTGCGGATGTGCGCAATCACCTGCGAACGTACGCGGAAGGTCTGACGCACTTCTTCGTTGACGATCAGGTCAACGTAACGCTGGCGATAGCGCTGCTCGGTGTCGGTCAGACCGTGGTGCTTGTCCGGCAGCGGGCGCAGGGATTTGGTCAGCAGGCGTACTTCAGTCATTTCGACGTACAGGTCGCCCTTGCCGGAACGGGCCAGGGTGCCTTCAGCTGCGATGATGTCGCCCATGTCCCAGGTTTTCACCGAGGCCAGGGTTTCTTCGGACAGGGTTTTACGGTTGACGTAGACCTGAATGCGACCGGTCATGTCCTGGATCACCATGAACGAGCCACGGTTGAGCATGATGCGACCGGCAACCTTGACCGGGATCGCAGCCTCTGCCAGCTCTTCCTTGGTCTTGTCCGCGTACTGTTTCTGCAAGTCTTCGCAGTAGTTGTCGCGGCGGAAGTCGTTCGGGAAGGCATTGCCCTTGGCGCGCTCGNNNNAGGGCGATCAGGGAGTTTTCTTCCTGTTGCAGGGCTTGCGGGTCGAGTTCTAGGTCGCTCATGTCTTTAAAAATTCCATCACAGGTTCGTTGCCCCCGCGGGTGGCAGGGGACTTAAGGTCTTGACTGGCGGTTTACAGGCCTTGCTTCAGGCTGGCCACCAGGTATTCGTCGATATCGCCGTCGAGCACCTTGTCGCAGTCGCTGCGTTCGATGTTAGTGCGCAAATCCTTGATTCGCGACGCATCGAGTACATACGAGCGGATCTGGTGACCCCAGCCGATGTCCGACTTGGTGTCTTCCAGGGCCTGGGAGGCGGCATTGCGTTTCTGTACTTCCTGCTCGTACAAGCGCGCCCGCAACATTTTCATCGCGGTGTCTTTGTTGGCGTGCTGGGAGCGTTCGTTCTGGCAGCTGACCACGGTGTTGGACGGTACGTGCGTAATACGCACGGCCGAGTCGGTGGTGTTTACGTGCTGACCACCGGCACCGGAGGAGCGATAGGTATCGATGCGCAGGTCCGACGGGTTGATGTCGATTTCGATGTTGTCATCGATTTCCGGCGACACGAACACGGCCGAGAACGAGGTGTGGCGACGGTTGCCGGAATCGTATGGGCTCTTGCGCACCAGGCGGTGCACGCCGATTTCGGTACGCAACCAGCCAAAGGCGTATTCGCCCTTGATGTGCACGGTAGCGCCTTTGATACCGGCGACTTCACCGGCCGACAGTTCCATGATGGTCGCGTCGAAACCGCGTTTGTCGGCCCAGCGCAGGTACATGCGCAGCAGGATGTTGGCCCAGTCCTGAGCCTCGGTACCGCCAGAGCCGGCCTGGATGTCCAGGTAAGCGTTGTTGGCGTCCATCTCACCGCTGAACATGCGACGGAATTCGAGTTTTTCCAGGGATTCGCGCAGGCGCTCGACTTCGGCAGCGACGTCATCGACG
>LNAP01000936.1_pt1 | contig 55827 bp, 50 predicted proteins | sample 602601 | NCBI WGS metagenome assembly LNAP01 (sample SAMN02440304, study PRJNA202911) | soil metagenome | biome: Subtropical and temperate rainforests or woodlands; isolation source: soil samples (1 kg each in a 20% v/v slurry with milli Q water) were... ...
GATCGCTTCGCGCCAGGTGCTCTTGGCACGAGCCGTATGCGGTAGTTGCTCACGTCTGGATCTGTGCGGTGGGGGCAGATAACGGCCATCCCTACCGCGACCCATTAACCCGCCGGGCTTTCGCCACTGAAGTTACATTGCCGAGCGTCAACTGTGTCGCAATGGCCATTTCTCAAAGGTGTTAACGGCTAAGTGGTTTTCTCTTCGAGCTTGAGCACGCTTTCAGTCAGCTCGGCAGAAAGCCTGACTGCTTCCTTATTTCGAGTCATGACGGCGGCAACCAACCCCTCGATCAACGCTAAAACAGCCGAGTTTGAGCTGATCAGCACCGGATGGTTCGCCGCAGCAAACAGTGCGTGATGCTCGATGTTGGCCAAAGGCGATGCTGGCGAATCGGTGATGGCCAGCACTGAGGCTTCCATGTTGATGGCCTGCGCATCAGCAATGAAAGGAATCAGGTTGGATGCTGCCAGTCCTGCCATGTACGCGCTGTTTCCAAAACCAAGAATATAAATCTTGCGTGCCTGAATCAGGGCACTGACAAACGCTTCGAACACTTCTGAAGGATTGTTGGTGTTGGTCGTGCTCAGGTTACTGGTTGCGATTTGAAGTTGTTCGGTCAAGCCGAATTCGCCCGAGGGCCTATGTGCCATCTCATTGCGCAATTTGTCGACAGGCGAAACCATGTCCTGCAAGGTCGCCACCAGTTCTACCTTCAATTGCGAGTAACCCTTCAGGCCTATGGCGCGCAAGCCGTGACCTAAATGGTGTTCCTGATCGTTCAGTGGCGTCCCTACTCGTTGAAGGACAAGCAGGTGACCTTGGTTGCCTTACTCGGATGTACTGGATGATTTTTTCTGAGAAGTCAGACGGAGGGGAGTGTTCATCGTTATGGGTGCTCCTGCGCTGTCGGAAATCTTCGATAACATGCGCCCGTTCCGCGAAGAGATCCTTCGATCTGGTCGCAGGACGTCAATGGCAGGAGCGACTTTGCGTCATCCAAACACCCGCAAATTAGATCTTTCTCATTTCCTCTGCTACTGCCCCCCGGTGGGCTTGTGTCATTTCATATCTCTCACCTGCACCCACAGCACCGCATCTTGCGACAGGGGTTTGCCCTTATGGGTTTTCGTTGTGCCGATGTCGAGCGCTGCAATGCCCCACCAGCCGGCCCGGGGCAGGCCGATGGTCACGATGCCCTGAGAGTCCGAGTACGTGCTAAGGGCTTTGAATGAAGCTTGAGGTGCCGTTACATAGTCTTGCTGGCCGAAGGCGTTTTTCTCGATATCGACAGAATGGTTGACGTATTCGATTTCGATCTCGGCAAACGGAACGGGCTTGCCGTCGGCGAGCACCAAGGCTCGGAACACTCCGCCCGTCCAGTTTGCATAAGGCTTGCTGAGCGGCTGGATCTCAACCGGCAACCCTTGTGGTTCTGCCCAGTTGCCGGGTACTCCGCCCACATTCACGATCAGTTTGGTGAACTGTTGGATGTAGGCATCTTCCTCGGTTTCCAGGTAGGGCTCGGGTTCGAGTACGAAGATATGGTCACCCAGTGAGCGCACCAACTCCCGTGGAATCGACGCACGATAGGCAGTCGTTCGGTTATCGCGACTCTGCCACTGGACAGGGCGCAAGTATTGGCGCAGATCGATTTTTTCCCCGCCGTGCGAGCTGATGTGGCTGAAGGCGCGAGGTTCATCCATGGTCATGGTGGGGCCGCCGGAGAAGGGATGCGTGAACACGAGCGCGAACTCCAGTTTATCCGCACGCGGCAGCGCCGTTTCCTCGACGTAGAGCATCTGGAAATGCGCCTGTGCAGCGCCTGTCAGGCAGCCTAATGTTACGGCGGCAAGTGCTTGGAGCAGTCTTCGTTGGATCGGCATGGTCGATTTCACTTTGAAATGTCGGATGACTGAATCGTGGCTTGATGGTTCTCTCCGCCCATGAACACAACGGAGTATTTTCCAGCGGGGGGCTGGAATGTGTAGCTGTTGTCTTTGTCGACACTTCCTTCGAGCAACACCTTGTTGCTTGTGTCCTGGACATGGATTTTTCTACCCGCGGCCGAGCTGCCGTCGGTGTAACCCGCCTCGCACTTCACCAGATCATCGTTCTCGATGTAGCAGTCGAAGACGGGGCCATGGGCGAAGGCTGCCTGGCAGAACAACAGAGCGCCTGCTATCAGTATCCGATGTGCTGAACATAGGGAGGTCATGAGGTCCTCGATCTCTAAGGTCTAGGTTGATCATTGGAGCGGCGATTTGTGATCGCCGCTCGTATAGGCGCCAGCCGGTGCGAAGGCCGTCAGCAAGGCATCCAGGTTCGAACTCAGGAGGGCTTCGTACCCGTTGGCCGCGTCGGCGAGCATTCCCGGGTTGCCTGCATCCAGTATCAGCAACCGAGCGCCCCCGTCCTCGATGGCCTTGGCGATCCTGGCGTCTGGTGCCCACTTGTGGACCACCACGTGGATGTCACGCTCGCGCAGGTATCGGGTCAGTGCGGCGCAGTCGACGTCGCTCCAGTCGATGTCCTGTCGGACAAACCAGCCGTCGACAAAAATGCCGAACTCGCCGAACAGGTAGGTGAACTCATCGGCCAGCGACAGCACGCGCAGATCCGGCACAGCCAGCAGCCGGGCACCGTAGTTGGCCTTGAACTGGCGTAATCGGCCTTCGAGTGCGGCGAGGTTGCGCTCTATCCGAGGGGCATCGAAGGGGGACAGGCGTGCCAGGTCGGTAGCGATAATCGCCGACATGCGCATGGCGTTGACAGGGCCGAGCCAGGCGTACGGCGACAGTCCGCCATCGACGTTGCGTTCGGTTGCCCAGGGAACGTCGTTCGATGGCACGCGGGCCACGGCCACACCGGGCTTGACGGTGTCCCATGAGTGCGAGGCATCGATCTCGACGATTCGCAGATTGTGGCGACGCGCAGTGGTGTAAAGCGGATCCGCGCGCCAGAGGCTGCCCAGGGTAACCACGGCGGTGGCCTGCTGGAACACGGCGGGCTCCAGGCGCGACAGCGCGTTGGCCTGGCTTTCCATGGGCACGGCAGCGTCTGTCGGAAGGCGGACGACCTTGAGGGTCGTGCCGTCGCTGAGCGTCGAGGTGAGCGCATACACCGCTGGCAGTGCAACAAGCACCTGCTGCCTGCCAGTATCCGCGAAGGCAGAAAGCGGATTGCCCAGCACCACTGCCAGCATCGCTAGCCAGGGTCGACGTGACATCCAAAGCCATTTCATACGCTGGCACCTCTGAACCGGGACGCGGTAGCGCGGATGACGGTGGTGACGACGAACACCAGGGCGGCGACGATCACGATTGCGCCGCCTGTCGGTACGGGGATGTGGAATTGCATGGGGGCCAGGATGCCGACCACGCAGGAAAAGGTCGCGATCAGGATGGCGCGCACGACCAGCCCCGGGAGCGAATGGCTGATGTTGCGTGCTGCCGCGGCCGGTATGAGCAGAAGGGCTTCGACGAGCACTGCGCCGATGATTTTCAGGCAGGCTACCGTCACTAGAGTGACCAGTACGACAAACAGGTACTCGACGCTTCGCACTCGCACGCCGCGAGCATGCGCCAGGCTCGGATTGAGGCTGGCCAACAGCATGCCGTTGTACATCGGCAGTCCGAGCAGAGCACACGTCGCCGTTACCACCAGCAGCACGTTCATGTCGGTGTAGTCGACCGCCAGGATGGAACCGAACAGCACGCTTTCCATCACGTGCGTGTTGATCTTCGCCGACACGAACAGGAGCAACGAGGCCCCGACCGCCAGCGAGATGGACAAAAACACGCCGATCAGCGTGTCATTGGCCAGCGTGGTGCGGTGCTGCGTGTACTTCAGCGTCAGGGCGAACAGCAGGCAGAAGCCGAACATTGAGAAGTAGGGTGAGGTGTAGGACTCACCGATCAGCACGCCAATGGCAACGCCGGTCATCGCCGCATTACCGACGGCCTGGCTGAAGAACGCCATGCGCTTGATCATCACCATCGAGCCCAGCACGCCCAGCAGCGGTCCGATGAGCACTGCACAGAGCAGCGCATTGATCACGAACTCGTACTCGAACGGTTGCGGCAGGATGCCACTCGCGGCGAGCGCCTGGAGCTGGTTGCGAATCAATTCGTACAGGGCGCTCATTGGGTAGCCTCCACAGGGTAAGCGACCTGGTCGGGCGAACCATGGAACAGCACCCTCCGGTTGATAACGGTCACCGATTGCGCGATACGCCTGACCTGTTCAAGGTCATGGTTGATCCAGAGGATGGTGGCGCCGCGGCTGTTCAGCTCGGCCACCAGCGCCTCCACCAGACGCACACCCGGTTCGTCGATGCCGGCGGTCGGTTCGTCAAGGATCAGTAGCCAGGGGGCCGGGCTGATCGCCTGCGCCAGCAGCACTCGCTGACGCTGGCCACCGGACAGGCTGCTAAAAGGTTTTGCACCCATTTCGGCCACGCCGGTGCGCTCCAGCGCTTGGGCATTGGCCGCCTTGGCAGATCGGCTTGAGCCGAGGAAGGCCGGCCTGCGTTGACCGAGAAGGGCCATGATGTCGTTGACCGTCATCGGCACGTTGCGGTCGAAGTCCGGCAATTGCGGGACGTACCCCATGGGTGTCGTGACCTCGCCCTCGAACCGGACCGTCCCCGAATGCGGCATCTGGCCTATCAGCGCACGCACCAGTGAAGTCTTGCCGCCGCCGTTCGGGCCTACCAGGCAGTGCAGCGCACCGGCTTCTACCCGGAAGCTCACTTTGTCGAGCACTTGCGTACCTCCCAGTTGCAGGGAGACGTTATCGAACACTATGGCGGGGCCGCGCATCGCTTGTTCCTCCTTCATCGCGTTCATCGCTGCGTAAACTCAACGGCTTCGGCCAAGGTCTCGAGGTTTTCGCGCATTGCTACCTCGAATTCGTCCGGGCTGTAGGTATTCCCGGTGATGTGAGACAGCGCGAACACCTTCACGCCGGTGGCTGCCTCGATAGGCTTGGCGAGGTCGAGGGAGAAATTCTTCTCGGCGAAAAGCACACGCACATTGGCCTTCTTGATAGCGTCGATGGTGTTGGCCAACTGGCGTGCAGTCGGCGCGACGCCGTGACGCGGCTCAATCACGGCGCTCACGAACAGGCCGAACTCCTGCATCATGTAGTCGTAGCCCGCGTGCGTTGTCGCGCACCGGAACGAAGACAAATCCAGCGCGGCGAAACGGGTCATGAAGCCGGCCCGTAGCTCCCGGATACGTGCGGCATACGCCAGGGCGTTTTGTCGATACACCGCAGCATTGTCCGGGTCCAGTTCCCCCAACCGGCGAGTGATCTCGAAGACCTGTTGTATCGCTGCCGTGGTGGATACGAAGGTATGCGGATTGACCACCTTTGCACTGTCCTGGCCGCCACTGATAGGGATGAGCGCAACCGAGGCATTGGCCTGGATGATCGGCAAGGTCGCCCCGCGACCAGCGGCCTTGATGATCTGAAAGGCCCATTCGTCGTGTCCGATGCCATTGACGACCAGAACATCGATATTCATCGCGCGGGTGATGTCATCGGGCTGCGGCTGGTAGTTGTGCGGATTCGCCTCCGCCGGGATGAGCGCAACGACCTCTGCCCGATCACCGACGATGTTTGCCACGAAGCTGTAGTAGGGATGCAGTGTGATGCCGATTTTTAGCTTCTTGCCCGAAGAGGGGGCCGGACTGGCAAGTGCGATGGCGGGTATCAACAGCAATAGCGCGATGCATCGGCGCCACAGTGCGCAGTGTTTCGTAGAAACGGTCATGGCTGAGTTCCTTTTACGCGTTCGACTTCGCTGGCCCCGTTGTAAGGGATGACCTGGCGCCAGCCATCGCCGACCAGCGATTCGGGCTTGACGATGCCAGGGTAGGGCGCGTTCGGGTCGCGGTGGACCCAGATCGTCGCTTGGTTGGCCCACATGACACCGGCATGTGCGTGACCGATGACGAGCAGGTAGGCGCTCTGGCCCGGCGCGCGGCCGCCGGAGCCGTAGTAGACCGTAGCGCCCTGGCCCTGCGTGGCTTGCGACACCTTGTTGGCGGTCTGGTCCGGCGGGGTGACAGGCGCGTCGACGTGCTCGTCGCCGGAAGCGGCATGGGGCTGGTGCGTGCCGGGCAGAATCAATTGCCAGTGCACCTCGCCATTGGTCTTCCAGAAGGCGTCGCGGTAGAAGGGCGGTAGAAAAATTATCTGGGCACGCTCCAGCGTGATCCAGCCGCCGGTATCGTTGTTGAACCAGATGATTTCTTCACCGGCTGGCAGCAGAGCACTATGAATCGCCTGATCGACCGCACCCAGGCCATCGAAGGAGCGCACCTGCCAGCTCAAGGTTCTCGGTGGGCCGACTTTCTCGGGGCGCAGCGTTATATAGCCTGCCACGCTCGCGATGACTGCCAGGGCCGCAAGCAACAGTGCCAGCGATTCCCATCGACCGGATACCGGGCGCACCACCTTCGCGTGATCGCTGGGCATATCTGCACTGGATGCGCGCCGCGGCGATAGGCGAGCCATCAGAGAAATGCGATCCAGCGGCCGAGGAAAACCACGCCCGCCCACAATGCCAACGAACTGAACCCCGCGACACGCGCCTGGCTGGGAGGGGGTAGCGTCGTGTCCCATTCGGCAATCCGGTGAAAGACGCCCAAATGGAATGTCCCCATGTTGAGCCCCGCCAGCATTAACAGGCCCATCTTGCACAAAAATGCGGTGTTCTCGGCATAGGTCGTAGCATTGGCGGCGAACATGAGCAGGCCGGTGATCACGCAAACCCCGAAAGCGACCCAGGTGAACGGCAGCAAATCTTGAATCAGCCGTAGCGCGCTGCGGCGATGGGAGGCAACGCCGAGCAGGCGTAAATCCACGACGGCGATGGTCCCGAACACAAGGGCGATGCCGATCACATGCACCGATTCAAGGGCTGGAAAGGCGGAGCCCGACTCTCGGATGAAGGTGGCGACAGAGGTGTCCTGGAGGGCTTGTAGTGTTGATTGAATGTCCATGGCGAATACCTCAGAGCTTTCGTTGAAAACGCTTAGATCGCGTAAGCGATCCAGCGACCACAGATGATGACGACGCACCACAAACCGATCGACAGCCAGGCTAGCGCCTTGACAAGAGGGGGCTTGCCATCACGTTGTGCATCGTCGGAAGGGCGCAGCAGGGGGCGCCGTAGAAGCAAGGTCAGCGTGAACGCACTCACGACCAGGGCCATCTTCAGCCAGAAGGTCGTGTTGACGAGCACGCGATCAGGCTCGGCGATGATCATGATCAACCCCGTGAAGAGCAGGACGAGGAGCGCATTGCGCATCCACGGGTAGTAACGGCGAACGACGCCACGCAAGGGCTCGTCCGTGGCGAACACACCCGCCAGCCGAAGATCGGAGATGACCGCAGAGCCGAAGAGCACTGTGATAGCGAGGATATGAATGCTCTGGACGGTGGGTATGACCCAGAGAATGTCCCTGATGGCTGTGCTCAAAGGTGACGCATAGATCCAGGCAATGATGAGTGATGATGACATTTGCTGTTCTTCCCAATGGGTTAGAAGTCTTGAGGCGTTGCGATCGAACGCAGGCCCGCCGCATCTTCCGGCAGTAGGTAGCCTTCCTTGATCGAAAGGGTTTTGGCGTCTTCGAATTTCTGTTCGTAGTTGCTGAAGCTTCCATAACGCTGGCGAAGCGCGTCCTTGGAGTAAGGCACCTTGGTGTCGTAGATCAGGCCGCAGCCGGTCTCCTGATCAGTGAGGTAGGTCGCACTGGGCACCTGGATCCACGGCGGGCGTACGCCCCCTTGCATGTTGCCGGTAGCGGGGTCGCGCGCGGCGGTCTTGCCATCGCGGACGACCCGCGGAGCCGTCGGCATGGGTTTGCCCTCGCGTACCCATTGGTCCATGCGATCCAGAAGCGACGAGACGACCAGCTCCGCCGGTTCGTCGTACAGCGTCCGGCATCGTGGGTCGTCGCCCTTGCCGACGTCGGCAGCGAACAGTTCGGTATGCTCCGTACCGAGGTCGGCCAGCCGCAGATGTGGCATGCCGGTCACTTCGTAGTAGCGAACCTGAGGGCTGTCGGTGTCCGGGGGCAGGTTGATGCCTTCGATCACGTCGTGCATCAGTTCGGACTGGCTGTAGACGGTCACGAAAGGCGCGCCGTCGGGCGTCTGGCGCGGCAGTCGGATGACGTCGCCGCCCACTTCTCCGTAGGCCATGCGGCCAGTCATGTAGGCATCGATCAGCGGCTTTGCGTCGGGCATACGCCATTGCTGGTGCCGGCCCTGGTCGAGGTAGTCCATCCAGACTTGTGCGGTCACGGCCCAGCTATTGACGTAGATGCGTTGAACATCGAGACCCGCCAAGGGGCTTTGCGCTGCATTGGTTTTCAGCAGCAACGCCAGTTGCGCCCCGATGCCCTGGGACTGTGGAGCGAATGGATCGGGACCTTCACCGCGGGTGAAGTGTTCCGGGTCGTAATAGCTGGCCAGCGGCGCATAGCGTGCAAAGTCGAAGCGGCGCATGAACTCGAAGTTCACGATCCGTCCGTACTGAGCGATCTGCTCGGCCTCGGCAGCCGGGGTGTCCGAGATGAACTTGGGATCGACTGGCGGCTTGTTCACATTCAGCGTGTACCCGACGTACGCGTAGCCGCGACGCAGCAAATAGTCGCGGGTCAGGATCCATCCCGCGGCGCGTTCGCCGAACCAGCTGAACGGCTCGATCACGACCGTGCCATTGAAGCGCGCGGGGTCAGCCGGTTTGCGCACCAGAATGCGTGTGGTGTAAGGCGCCTCCAGCAGGGTTTTGCCCGAGGCGGTAATGGCCGGGGCGACACCTTGCAGGTAAAACTCCTGCTCGATGTAGCCGTACTTGTCGAGGTCGCTGAATTCGGTGCCCGGGCGTTTCGCCGACGAGAGCGGTAGCTTGCCGGAGGGCGGCACCGCGATGGCCGTGGGCATGCGGGGCACCTCTGCGAATGTGTTCGACGTGAGGATCAGCAACAGCAGGGCGCTTTGCAGCGTCGGCCGCAGGATGCTGATGGTTGTCAGTCTTTCCATTCGATCAGCTCCAAGTGGCTATTGATGGGGGCTTCACTCGAGGCTGAGGGATGCCTTGCCCTCGCTGTCGATCACGATTTGGTTGTTCTCGCAGACGTACTCTTGAATGGCGTAGCTGGATCGCTTGTATTCGAACGTGAAGCGATACGGGTTCTTGAGCACCTGCGGGTCCTCGATCACGACCTGGTTCTCCAAGTTATCCGGCCCCTTCAGCCTGAGGCGTTCCGTGATCTTCATGTCCTGACCGTGCGGAACGTCGTAAAAACGCACGTCCGTTCGCACGCGTTGTGTCTCCACGACGAGCGTGTCGCCTTCCCAGTGGCCGCGCGAATGGCCTTGATATTTAGGGTCCAGCTTCTCTTTCGCAGGCATCGCTTCGTTCAAGAGAATCCGGCGTACCTGCTGGAGATACTCACCGAGGACGATCACTTGCTTGTCGTCGTGAATGATCTGGATCGGGAAGAGCGCTGCCATCAACGTTGGCATTCCCTCGGGCAGGCATTTGGAGCTCGTTGTGGCGAGTGGCGTCCCGGCTTCGTTCGCTACGGCTTGTCTCTTCTTCAGCGCGACGTATTCGTCGGCATAGGGCGCCTTCAGGTCCATCGGTCCGCCCGGGTGCACCGGATCGTCCGGGTTCTCACCGAACCAGTCGTCCGGTGTTCTTTCCCAGGTGCCGCTGATGTCGGGGCGTGTGCTGACACTGTGTTTGTCGTTTAGAGGCTTCGGAGGTGTTGCGGCGTTGCACATCCCGGCGACAGTCACGAGGGCGATGCCCAGGAAGATCATTGCCGTATTCAAGGTTCGTGTCGGTTTCATTGAAACGTCTCCACGCTGCTGGTCTGGACTGTTCGGTCAGGTCGTCATGAAGCCAGGGAAGGATTTCTCATCCACCGCCCGTGAGTACGACGTCACCGATTTTGATCTCCACGAGCAGCCCTCCTGGCTCACCGTTTTTCAACGGTTTGAAGGACACCTCGGCACTCTCGCCGGCCTTGATCGACTCAGCGCTCCAGCCAGTGCGCTGCAACGCGTTGACACTGCCTGTCTCGATCTTGAATCGCTGGGCTGGCGGGCCGGGTGTTTCGACGTAAATCGTGATGTGAGGATTGGTCCAGGCAAAGCGCTCGACGACACCCTTGATCGAGACGGTCTGGGTCTGGTCGAAAAGCGCGAACGAATGGTGAGCACTGACAACAGGTGCCAAGGCGCTGCAGGCGAAGAGGGTCAGAAGACAAAGCCCCTGACGTAACAGCGGGGAGGGTGACAAAGGGGTCATGACAGGAGCCTCGGTTTTTATGGTTCTTATGGGCCCAGCATAGGGGGAGTGCGTTCAAAGGCCGTAGCCCAAAACGGCAACCATTCAAGGCACTGAGGATGTTTTGCAGCGGAGGAAGTATCGCGCGAAGGGATGGACGGCCAGCCCCTTGAAAGTGCTGATTTGGGTTACCGCTTGCTCGACCCAAGCCGGAACACTCATGGCTCGCCTCATAAATATAAAAACAGGAGAGACGTCATGCGCACCCTCAGTTACGCCCCATTACTTTCGCTGGTTGCACTCTGTACATTTGAGCCGCAGGCACACGCCTACCAGCTCTACAATGAAGATGATGGTGGAACTGTCCTGAACGCCGACCTTTGGGCGGGGTTTGGCTGGTTCGGCAGCGAGAAGAACTACATCGGCGATCCGGAGAGGGAGCCCGGCAGCATGCGATGGCAAGAAGGCTTCGCCAAGTACGGTCTCAACGGCACGACAGACAAGATCAATGCCGGTTCGATCTATGGCGGACTCAGCTGGATCAGCACGGGGTCATTTGGCGATGGGGACGCGGGTGGGATCACCGCCGGGGATGAAAGAAGAACGGCCGTGGAAGACGCCTACCTGGGCTGGAAGTCAGGTGATCTGATTCCTGCGCTGGGCAAGGACGGCGTTGATTTCTCTTTTGGCCGCCAGCTCGTTACGGTGGACGGCTTCCTGATCACCGATGACGGGTTCGCCCCCGGGAAGGCCTTCAACCCTATCGAGGGCGTAAGGGATGGCCGGTTCAATCGCGGTGGCGCCTTTTACCTTGGCCCGCGGTTGGCGTTCGGGAATACGGCAGTCTTGAAACTGGGTGGTCAGGAGGGCCTTCACGGTAGCCTGATATGGCTAAAATCTGATAACCCCGGGCAGTCGAAGACCGAAGTGGCTGCCGCCACCGTCGACTACACAACGCCCGTCGGCTCGATCGGTTCGACGTACGTGCACGGTCTGGATGTTGACGAGCGATATGCCTTTGGTGATCGGCTTGAGCGCAAGGGCATGAACGTGTACAGCATTCGTGGGCAGGGCAATGCCGGGATCGAGAATGCCGACTTTGCGTTCGAAGTGGTGCGTCAGGAAAAACGTTCAGGGTCACAGCGGGCGATGTTCTTCGACGCGGGCTACACCTTCGCCGATACCAAATGGCAACCGACGGTGAGCTATCGATATTCGCGCTATTCCGAAGGTTACGACTTTCTGTTCCAGGGAGGTTTTCGCAAGCGATACCAGGGTGAAGTCGCCGCCAACTACGCAGGCTCAGTGACCTCGAACATGGCGATCAACGACGTGCTCCTCTCAGTCAAGCCGACCGAGACATTGACCCTGAACGCAATGGCCTTCAACTACCACCAGCTCTCCCGTCGGCATGAGCAGGACTTCGCTGCACGCGAGGTCGACCTTTTTCTGGATTGGATGGTGACGGATAACGTCACACTCTCGCCGCTGATCGGCTTCTACAAACCCGAGAAGTGGCTCGGGGACGGTGGTCTGCAGAGCGGTAGCGCATCAACGAACACTTACTTCCAGTTCATCGTATGGGTGGCTTTCTGAACCGCTGCTCGCCCCGTAACAACTGAGTCTGCTGCAGGTATTTTGATCAGGGGCCTGGCGGCCCCTCCGGTCCGAGCCATGAGGCGTTGACGTCTTGCGTCAACGCCTCATCAAGTCACAGCATGCGGCGCAGGACGTCATTTCGAGGGTCCCGGTCGTAAAACCGGTGTTTAAGGGCACCTACGACATGCAACAGGATCAGTCCGAGCAGGGTATAGGCGAGCACTTTGTGCAGCCATTGGAAGACGACAAACCAATTGTCATTTTTCGGAAGGAGCTCCGGCAGGTTGACCCCAAAAAAGAACACCCCGTCGCTCATCGTGTAGGTGCTGGACATTGAGTACCCCATCAACGGCACGATCACGACGAGCGCATACATGACACGCTGCGTCAGCCTTGACAGGAACCTTTCATAGCTCGCCAGCGTTTCCAGCGGCTGCGGTAGCACGGGGGTCCGAAACCGCAGGGCGATCTGAGTCAGGACAACCAGAAACATCAACAGTCCAAAGGATTTGTGCCACGGGTAATAGAGCTCGTACTTGCTCGCCACTTCGTCATTCAGACCGGTCATATGCCAGCCTGCCCAGAGGAGGCCTGCGATGAGCACGGCGCGTACCCAGTGCAACATTCGCAGGGACGTCGGATACCGATCGGTTGTTTGTTGATTTATCGGGTTCATCGTAGTCTCTCCATTGATCATCAACGGCATCAGGGATGCACTTTTGAACGGTCACCCTCGCGACACAGGGGCCGGAGGGTGATTTGGTCAGGACAGGTATCGTGCTCAGGAAGGCAACAGCACGGTGATGACTTTCTCCTCGGTGTAGGCCACTGCGCCGGCAAATCCGCCTTCGCGGCCGATACCGCTGGTCTTTACGCCGCCCCAGGGCAGGTTGGCGTCCAGCGGACTCCAGCAGTTGATACCCACGGCACCGGCCTTCACCGCAGCGGCTACGCGGTGCGCTCGCACCAGGTCGGTTGTCCAGACCGTGGCCGCCAGGCCGTAGGAGGAGTCGTTGGCCAGTGCGATAGCTTCCTCTTCGCTGTCGAACGTGATCAGCGTGCCGACGGGCCCGAAGATTTCGTCTTGGGCAATCGCCATGGCGTTGTTCGCATTGGTGAAGATAGTCGGCCGGACAAACCAACCCCGTTCAGGCGTCGATACACCGCCGGCCAGGAGCGAGGCGCCTTGATCTATACCCAGTTGGATGTATCGGTTAACGCGATCGAATTGCGCCTTCTTGGCCACCGGTCCCATCTGTACACCGGGCTGGCTAGGGTCACCCACCTTGACTGCCTGCGCGGCATCGGCCAGCGCTGCGCCGAAGCGATCTGCGATGCTACGGTGGACCAGGATGCGCGAGCCGGCTGCACAGACCTGGCCCTGGTTGGCGAACAGGCCGAGCGCGCACCCGCGCAGCGCGTCTTCGAAAGAGGCATCGTCGAAAACAATCTGGGGGCTCTTGCCGCCCAGTTCCAATGCCACGCGCTTGAACAGCACACCGGCGGTGCGCTGGATTTCGCGTCCGGCCTCGGGGCTGCCGGTGAAGCTGATCTTGGCAACGAGCGGGTGTTGGCACAAGGCGCGACCCACCTCATTGCCATAGCCGGTGACCACGTTGATCACGCCATCAGGGAAGCCCGCTTCCTGAGCCAGCACCGCCAGGTGCAGGGCAGACTGCGGCGTCTCTTCCGAAGGTTTGATGACCACGGTGCAGCCTGCTGCCAGCAAAGCGGCGAGCTTCCAGACCGTGATCATCAACGGCGAATTCCAGGGGACGATGGCGCCGACCACACCCACTGGCTCGCGTACCGTGTACGAAAGGGTCTTGGTGCCGAAGTAGCCACCGGTGGGAATGGTGCGCCCCTCAAGCTGGTTGGCCCAGCCGGCGGCGGCACGCAGGTTGGCGATCGCGTTGGGCAAGTCCATCCGGCGCGGTTCGATGGGTGAGCGACCAATGGCGTTGGCATCCATGTCGGCCAGCAATTCGGTGTCGCGCTCAACCAGGTCAGCGAGTTTCGATAGCAATTGACCGCGCTGGGCGCCGTCGAGCTGGCTCCAGGCGCCACCCTCAAGTTGGCGATGCGCGGCCGCCACTGCGCGGTCCACGTCCTCAGTCGTGCCCTGTGCGGAGCTGCCATACACCTGTTCTGTCACGGGATTGACGAGGTTTATGCGACGGCCGTCGGAGGCTTCGAAGGACGCGCCTTCGATGAAGTGATTCAAGTGCTCAGTCATTTTGGGGTCCATGAGTGATGTGGAGTGGTCGGGTCACGCCTCGAGGGAGGCCAGGGCGTCGCCGAAGATGTCCAGTGCCTTGAAGAACAGCGAGCGTGAGATCGTCAGCGACGGCATGACTCGCATCACGTTGCTGTAGCGACCGCAGGGAATCATCAGCACGCCGTGGTTCATCAGGTAGCCCATGAGCTGGCCGATTTTTTCGGGCGCCAGGGGGGCCTTGGTGGCTGGGTCTTCGACCAGTTCGATACCGATCATCAGGCCGCGGCCGCGGACTTCAGCGACAAACGGGCTGTTGAAGCCACGGATACGTTCCTGCGCCTCCAACCCCAGCGTGTGCGCGCGGTTGACCAGATCGAACTCCGGGTCCTGCAGGATGCTGATGTTGGTCAGCGCCACTGCCGCGGACAACGAGTTGGCAGCAAAGGTGTTGGGCATCGATCCGTCAGGAATCGCGGCCGCCAGGTCCGAACGCATGATCAGGCCCGCCATTGGCAGGTCGCTGCCGATGCCTTTGCCGAAAGTGAGTATGTCCGGCTTCACGCCCGAGTGCTCGACCGCCCACATCTTGCCGGTGCGCCCTGCGCCGGATTGCACTTCATCGACGATCAGCAACGTGCCGCTACGGTCGCATGCCTTGCGCAACAGCTGCAGGAATTCTGGCGAGGGAGGCACGTAGCCGCCTTCGCCCTGCACCGGTTCCACGATGACGGCAGCCACGTCATCGGCGGCGGTGTAGGGGGTGTTCAGCAGGTAGTCCACGTACTCGCCGGCGATCTGCTCGGCGCTTTTGTGAGTGGTGTCGAAAGGGAAACGGTAGGCATAAGGGTAGGGGGCGTGAATGACCCCACCCATCTGGGCACCGTAGCCCTTGCGGTAGGCGGTGCCTGTCGTCAGGGAACCCGAGGCGTTCCATACGCCGTGGTAGCCACCATGAAAGGCGATGATCTGGTGCCTCCCGGTGATGCGTTTGGCGAACTTGATGGCGGCTTCAAGCGCATCGCTGCCGCTTTGCGTGAAGAAGGTGATGCAGTCGCCACGCAAGCCGTCGGGCGCGATCTCGGAGAGCTTGGCCGCCAGTTCAGTGCGCCGGGTGCTGTTGATTTCCAGGGCATGCATCAGTACTTCGGACTGTTCGCGGATCGCCTGCACCACCTTCGGGTGGCAGCGGCCTACGCTGCTGACGCCCACCCCGGCGGACAGGTCGATGTAGGTGTTGCCATCGGGGTCCTTGAAAGTAGCGCCGAAGGCACGGTCCATGGCTATGGGCATGCGTCCGCCGCCGCGCGCCATCGACTCGGTACGCGCCGATAACGCCAGGGCGTCGCTGGTTTTGGGGCCGGGAAGTGTGCTGGAGGTTATCCGCGGGGCATCCGCGAAGTGCAGGGATTCAAGTTTGGCTTCACTCATGACGTTCTCTCTGAATGTCGATTTAAGTGTGCCGATCATCTCCGCGACGTGTCTGTGGCCGGTAGCCCGAATCGGCACTTGGGTGGCCGCCCTGAGCGCACCTTCCGGCAGCGAATTCAAGATCCCATAAAGAATTGTGCATAATTCTCACTATGTGCGAATATCGCAAAGGAAGGCGATATAAAAACAAGAATACTGGCAGAGGCTTTCGACATCATGAAAAATCAGACTATCAGCCATTTCAGAGACGTCCATGTCCATGCGGCTACCGTCCAGGAGTGGAACCAGGACTACAGTCAGCTAACGGCAGGCTCGACTGAGAGTTCGCTGATGCAGTTGTCGACGGCGGGTGTCCACGTCTTTCTCGAGCAGATCAACCAGCGTGTCGTGCAGCACGGCGTGGCTCCCCGAGGCAAGATGTGCTTTGCCGTGCCGATCACCACCCCGGGTTCGATTCGGATGCAGGGAAGGGAGGCGGACGATAGCAGCCTGTTCTTTCTTCACGGTGGCGAGGAGTTCATGTTCCATATGCCGATGGGTATGGAACTGCTGTCGATCACCTTTGAACGTGAATTGTTCGAACAGGCGTTGGCGCAAACGGCTTCGGCGAAGGAGGTCAGCCTGTTGCTGCGTCAGCCGGTGATCAGGGTTTCCACGCCACGCTTTGCAGTCGCTCGTCGTCGATTGCTGGCGATGTTCTCCCAGGCCCTGGTGTACGAAGAACTCGACAGCACGCGAGACCGGGAACGGGAGCTGGCGCTGGAGCAGGCGATGCTCGGCGAGTTGCTGCAACTCATGACCGACCCGGCCTGCGACAAGCAACAACGCTCCGCAAGTTCCACGCGCAGCTTCATTGTCGAGAAATGCCACCGTCTGGCGACCGCGGAGATGATCGACGTGCCCAGCGTGATCGAGTTGTGCCAGCGACTCCAGGTCAGTCGGCGTACGGTGCAGAACAGCTTTCGCTCGGTTGCCGAGACGACGCCGCTGAATTACTTGCGCTCTGTGAGGCTCAACGGTGTACGCCGGACCTTGATGTCCACCCGCGCGTCGCATCTCTCGATCGGCGATGCCGCTGCCCAATGGGGCTTCTTTCACCTCAGCCATTTTGCGGCGGAATACCAGGAGCTGTTCGCAGAGTTGCCGTCCCATACCCCCCGCGCTGCCATCACCGGTTGCGCTCATGCCTGAACACCCGCCCGCTGAAAGCAGTGGCGAGGTGACTGTTGGCTTCACAAGGATGTAGAAACAGATGAATAGCCTGCGCCGTCTGCTCATGGTCTTCGACCTGTTCCGTCCGGAACAACCGGTCATCGATGTGGATATCATTTGCCGGGAGCTCGGCTACACGTCCGCCACCGCCTATCGTTATCTGCGCGAACTCGGCGACGCGGGCTTTTTGAAGCGATTGCCGCGCGGTTTCGCGCTCGGCTCGCGAATCGTCACGCTGGAGCATCTGATGACGAACTACGATCCGTTGCTGGCATGCAGCCGGGACCTGGTCGACAACCTGGTCGCCGACACCGGCCTGGACGCGCTGGTCAGCGAGTGGCATGGCGACTCAGTGGTCAACGTGCTGATCCATCGTGGCTCCGATGCCGGACCGGTCGGTAGCGGCAGGGGGCGGTCGATCGATTTTTTCCACAGCGCGACCTCCCGGGTCGTAATGGCTTATCTGCTACCGCGCCAAATCCGACGCGTCTACGACGCTCACGTGAACCCATCCGAATTGCAGCATCCGGGGCTGGAGTGGAAGCCGTTCATCAAGAGCCTGCTCGCCATCCGCAAACAGGGCTACTGCATCAGCGAAAGCGAGCTGCACCCGGGACGCAGTGGCGTCGCGGCGCCGATCTTCGACGAAAAGCAGCGCGTCCTCGGAAGCATGACCCTGGTGGGGCGCAGTGAACGGTTCGGTGCGTTTCAGCAGCGCTATCTGTGCGATCTGGTGACCGGCGCGGCGTCGGAACTGACGGCGCGTCTCGCTTCGCAGTGAGGTCGGGGTGGCGGATGGCGCTGTTCAGGTGATGGCGTAACAGGTTACCGATTTGGGATACCGGGGCGTTCATGGTGAGGCATAGGATCGAATCCAGCGTGCGACAAAAACGACAAGCGCTATCGGTGACGGTGAACGGCTTGCTGCACCGATCCTACAGCGACTGCCTCATACAATAAGGTCAATAACATGAGCGTATCTATCCCGATCAACAGTTCGACGGAGTTGAAGCGTGGTGCCTTGGGTGTTGGTTTCATCATCTTTTTCGTGGTGTCGGCGGCGAGCCCGTTAAGTGTCATCGCCGGTGGCTTCCCGATTGGCATCATGCTGGGTAATGGCGCCGGCACGCCGGCGTTGCTGATCCTGGCGTTGCTGGTGTTGCTGGCGTTTTCAGTGGGCTACACCACCATGTCCCGGCACCTGACCAATGCCGGCGGTTTTTATGCGTTCACCTCCCGTGGTTTGGGTGGTCTGGCAGGCGGGGCGGCGGGTGTGTTGGCGATGTTCGCCTACAACATTCTTCAGGTCGGGTTGTATGGCATGTTCGGCGGGGTCGTCAGCGGCACCATGGCAAGCATGTTCGGACTCTTGATGCCATGGTGGTCCTACTCACTGATGGCGATGGCGAGCATTGCGATTCTGGGGTATCGCAAGATAGACCTGTCGGCGCGGCTACTGTCGGTGATGGTGATCGCCGAGTACCTGGCGATCCTGATCCTGGATTTTGCCATCCTCAAATCCGGCGGCGACAGCGGCATCAACCTTGATGCGTTTGATCGCAGTCATGTGTTCAGCGGCACACCGTCAATTGGTTTGCTGTTCTGCTTCGCGGCATTTATCGGCTTCGAGGCGACGACTATTTACGGTGAAGAGGCGAAGAACCCTCAACGTACTATTCCGATTGCCACCTACTGCTCGGTGCTGCTGATCGGCGGGTTCTACGCGCTGTCGGTGTGGTCGATGGTGGTGGGCGTGGGCGCGGACAAGATCGTGCCGATGCTGCAGGCCTTGCAGTTATTTATGGCATGTCCGACCACTTTGTCGGCCCCTATCTGACTCAGATTATCCGGGTGCTGTTCATGGTCAGTATCTATGCCGGCCTGCTGGCCTTTCATAACGCAGCGGCCCGCTACTTCTACGCGATTGGGCGTGACGGCCTGTTGCCGCACCGCTTGGGTACTACCCATCGCGTCCACCAAAGCCCCCATATGGGATCGGCGTTGCAGAGCCTTATCTCGGCCGTGGTCGTGCTGGTGTTCGCCGCCATGGATGCCGATCCGATCCTGCAGCTGTTTGCCTGGCTGTCCAACCTGGCCACGCTTTGCGTGATCTTGTTGATGGCGCTCACTTCCGCAGCGGTAATCCTCTTTTTCCGGCGTCACCCCGAACTCAAGGTGGGGATCTGGCGCGGGCAGATTTCCCCCGCGTTCTCCTGTGTTGCCCTATTGGCGGTCCTGGTACTGGCGGTGGTGCATTTTGATGTACTGACGGGCGCCAGCCTGGCTTTGTCATACAGCCTCTGCGCCATCATTCCCGCGGCGCTGCTGGGTGGCGTGTTCCTGGCGGCTCGACTTCGCAAGGCGTCGCCGGAGCGGTACCAGGCATTGGGTAGCCACAAGCTTTAAGGCCCCACGCAGAACCGTTCAACCAAATCTGCGCTTTGCTTACCAAGGATGGTCTGCGACCTCGCGCGGGTGCGCCTGTCTGCTCAACTTGACCAGCAGCGATGCGATCAACAGCAGGACTGCCGACGCTGCCAGCACGGCAACAAAGCCTGCATCGAACGCCGCACGGGCGAGTGCGGTCAGCATCGCACGGCCTTCGGGTGACAACGTCTCGGCGACGACCAGCGCGTTGTCGAGACTCTCGAATGTCGCGGGATTTCGGGTCAGCCATGGTGGAATCATCACGCCCGCCGAATACGCATAAATCGCCGATAACAGACTGCCCGCAAAAGTCACACCCACAGCACCACCCAGTTCAAAGGACACTTCCTCGATGGAGGCGGCCATGCCGGCTTTATCGGCCGGCACACTGAGCATGATGGTGCTGGACGACGCGGTTAGGGCCGCGCCAATCGTCAGGCCCAAAAGCGCAAGGCTCGCGATTTGCAGGTAAACCGCGGCGTTGTACAGCAACAGATACGCCAGCATCGCCACTGACGACAGCAGCAACGTCCAGAACAGCATCCGCTGGTTTCCCAGGCGAGGCAGGTAGTAACCGGCAAGTGGTCCTGCGACGAAGGAGCCCAGTGGGAGAGGGAGGATGAACAATGCTGCATCCAGCGGCGACATGCCGAGTACCAGTTGCAGGCGTTGGCTGAACACCAGTTCCATACCGATCAATGCAGCGGCCGACACGACGGCTGAAATGACGGCATTTCTGAAGCCGGGCGCTGTGAACAGCACCAGATCGAGCATCGGCTGTGCGGCACGGCGTTGGCGTCGAATGAACAGCGTCAGGAATAGCGCCCCCAAGACGACGGCCACCAGCATGCCGTCGAAGGAGGGCGTCCGCTTGCCGAGTTCCTTGACGGCATACGCCAGGCTGATCAACCCGATCATGACCTGCAACGAACCCAGCCAGTCCCATCGTTTTTCGGCATCCCCCGGGTGATTCGGGATCAACACCGCGCCGAGGACCAGCGCCACCAGCACAATAGGCACGTTGATCAGAAACACTGAGCCCCACCAGAAATGCTCCAGCAGCAGGCCGCCCACCACTGGGCCGAACGCAGCACCCCCTGAGGCAACCGATGCCCAGATGCCGAATGCCATGGCCTGCTCGCGCGGGTCGGTAAACGTCAACCGCACGATGGCCAGCGTAGCCGGCATCATCATCGCCGCGCCGACGGCCAGAAAGCCGCGGGCACCGATCAATACGCTGGCGGATGGAGAGAAGGCCGCGATCAGCGAGAACAGGCCAAACACGCTCAGTCCGCCGATAAACAGGCGTTTGTGCCCGAGGCGATCACCGAGTGTGCCCATGCCCAGCAGCAGCCCGGCAGCGATCAATGCATAGATGTTGATGATCCAGAGCTTTTGAGAAGCCGAGGCATCGAGCTCACGGGTCAGTGTCGGCAGGGCGGTGTACAACACCGTCATGTCAATGACGATCAGCAGCAATGCGCTGGAAATAATGGCCAGGATCAGCCAGCGTCGTGGGGGAATCATGGGTAGTGCTCGATGAACGATGGTCGAAAGCCGGCAACTGTAACTCAGTCAAGACATCAGCACCGGCAGGTAGCCTGCCGTGCCCCTTTACACACGAAAATGGCCTACAAGCTGCTGTTGATGGTTGGCCATTTCATGGAGTGAGTCACTGGCCCTTGAGGCATCGCTCATCCGTTTGGTCAGTGTTTCGCTGATGCTACGAATGTCACTGACCCGATGGCTGATATCTTCCACGACCGTGCTTTGCTCCAGGGCTGCGCTGGCGATCTGCTGATTCATCTGTTCGATCACATCCACAGCCTGGGAAATATTCTCAAGCGCCGTACGGGTCTGTTGCACCTGGATCACGCTGTTGCCGGCTTGCTCTCGGCTCAGTTGGGTACTGTGCACCACCTCCTGGCTCAAGTGCTGCAGCATCTCTATTACCGTGCGGACCTGTTCGACCGAACTCTGGGTGTTGCTGGCCAGGTGCCTGACTTCATCGGCCACCACCGCGAAGCCGCGCCCCTGTTCGCCCGCTCTGGCCGCTTCGATGGCCGCATTCAACGCCAGCAAATTGGTCTGCTGCGCGATGGTGCTGATGACGTCCAGCACCTGGCCGATCTGGGTGCTGCTATTGGCGAGGGCATGCACTTGCTTGAGGGTGGTGTCCAAACGCTGATCGAGGCTTTCGATGCTGCGCTCGGCGCTGGAGAACACCGCTTGACCTGATCGGCTCGCGCTTTCGGCGGCTGTCGCGGCGTCGGCGGCACCGTGGGAGTGGCGTGCCACTTCCTGAGCACTGGCGCTCATTTCGTGCAGAGCGGTTGCGGCCAGCTCCACTTCGCGGTACTGGCGTTGCATCCCTGCGCTGACTTCCCGGGTAATTCCCGACGAGGTATCGGCGCTGTTGCGGGTATCCAGGGAGGCGGTTTGAATGTCACGAATAATCGGCTGCAACTTGTCCAGGAAACGGTTGAACCCATTGGCCAATTGGCCCAGTTCGTCGCGTCGCCCGGCGGGCAGGCGTTGGGTGAGGTCACCATCGCCATCGACGATGGCATCAAGCAGACCCGCCACCTTCAGCAGCGGGCGTGTCACCCCGTAGGCGGCCAGCCAGATCAGTAGCATGCCAAGGCTGCTGGCCAGTACCCCCAGGCAAAGGTTGAGCCAGTTGGCCTGGCGGCTTTTGTCGTCCAGTTCGCTTTGCATTTGCCGAGCGGGAGCCTGCACCAGGTCTTGGGGAACCTTGATCTCCAGTTGCCAGAGTGGATTGCCTGGCACGGTTTGCAGAGCCTGGCGTATATCCAGGGTGGACCCGGAGACTTCGCCGCTGCGTCCTGCCACCTGGCCTGTGGGCGACACAATGGCGACTTCGCTGTTGCCCTGATAGAGGTCCTGGCCGAGGTCGGCAGCCAGCTTTTGCAGAGTGTCGAGGCCAATGTCCATGCCGACCACGCCGAGGATCTTGCCGTTGGCGATCAGAGGGATAGAAACGCTGCTCATCAGGACTTTCTGGCCTTCCACCTCACTGGTGTAGGGCTCCACCACGCAAGTGCGCCTTTGAGCTTGAGGGCAGGTGTACCAGACGTTTGTCGGTTCGCTGCCGGGTGGCGCAGTGTCGGTGAAGATTTGCGCCTCGGTGAGCACATCCTGGACCAGTTGCCCCGGCTGGCTCTGTGACCAATACAGCGCAAAGCGGCCTTTTTCGTTGCTCGCCAGTGCACGTTGCCCGACGAAATCGGCGTCTGCGGTCGCCAACGCGTCAGGCAGAAGTATGACGTACAGGCCGAGCACTTTTTCGCGTTTGAGCAGTGTCTGACGGGTCACGCTGATCAGCGCTTCGCGCAATTGCGCAGCCGTGAGGCGTCCATTGAGCGTTTGATCGCGCAGTTGCAGTACCTGTTGCGCGAACCCTTCGGCATACAGCGCCGTTTCGTTGAAAAAGCGTTCGACGTGTTGGCCATGGGCAACGGCCTGGGCTTGCAAACGCTCCACGGCGGCTTGCCCGAGCAGGTGACTGCTCTGCTCCTTCAGCAACTTTGCACTTTGTTGGTTCTGGTACACCGAGGCGCCTACCAGCGCGCCGACGACAGCCAGCAGGCACAGTCCGCTCAGGAGTGTGATCCGCCATTGGATAGTGAGATGAGCTAAACGCATGACTGAGGCTTCCTGCAGAGGGCTTTGGCTGCGATGGGCTGTGGACCAGGCCCTCGCTTTTATTATTGGTGCCGGCATCTGGGTATAGAGCGGGTGACGCTAGCATGCGGGGGGAGACGGCCAGGCAGTTATCCCGAATCGGCAAGGACTGCCGGATTGCCGGTGCCGCATCGACCTGTTTTGGGGCGGTGCCTCGGATGCTACCGATTTGGGATAGCGAGCGGTTCAGGGGCGGGCATAGGATCGAATTCAGCGCGCAACTAAAACAAAACGCTAATCGGTGTCGATGGAATTCGATCGGGCCACCCCAACAGCGACTGCCTCATACAATAAGGTCAACAACATGAGTGTACCTATCTCGATCAACAGCTCCACGGAGCTCAAGCGTGGCGCCCTGGGCGTCGGGTTCATCATCTTCTTCGTGGTGTCGGCGGCCAGCCCTTTAAGTGTGATCGCCGGTGGCTTCCCGATTGGCATCATGCTGGGCAATGGCGCCGGCACGCCGGCATTGCTGATCCTGGCGTTGCTAGTGCTGCTCGCGTTCTCGGTGGGTTACACCACCATGTCACGACACCTGACCAATGCCGGCGGTTTTTATGCGTTCACCTCCCGTGGTTTGGGTGGTCTGGCAGGCGGCGCGGCCGGGGTGTTGGCGATGTTTGCCTATAACATTCTTCAGGTCGGGTTGTATGGCATGTTCGGTGGGGTCGTCAGTGGCACCATGGAAAGTGTCTTCGGCCTGGTGTTGCCGTGGTGGTCCTACTCGCTGATGGCGATGGCGAGCATTGCGATTCTGGGCTATCGCAAGATCGACCTGTCGGCGCGGGTGCTGTCGGTGGTGGTGATCGCCGAGTACCTGGCGATCCTGATCCTGGATTTTGCCATCCTCAAATCCGGCGGCGACAGCGGCATCAACCTTGACGCATTCGACCGTACCCATGTGCTCGGCGGTACCCCGTCCATCGGCCTGCTGTTTTGCTTCGCGGCATTCATCGGCTTCGAGGCCACCACCATTTACGGTGAAGAAGCCATAAACCCTCAACGTACCATTCCGATTGCCACCTACAGTTCGGTGCTGCTGATCGGCGGGTTCTACGCGCTGTCGGTGTGGTCGATGGTGGTGGGCGTGGGCGCGGACAAGATCGTGCCGATGCTGCAGGCCTTGCAGACGTTTATCTACGGCATGTCCGATCACTTTGTCGGGCCGCATCTGACCCAGGTCATTCGCGTGCTGTTCATGGTCAGTATCTATGCCGGCCTGCTGGCGTTTCATAACGCCGCAGCGCGTTACTTCTACGCGATCGGCCGTGACGGCCTGTTGCACAGCCTGTTGGGCACCACTCATCGCGTGCATCAGAGCCCCCATATGGGCTCGGTGTTGCAGAGCCTGATTGCCGCAGTGGTGGTACTGATTTTCGCTGCATTGGATGCGGACCCGATCCTGCAACTGTTCGCCTGGTTCTCCAACCTCGCCACCCTCTGCGTCATTTTACTGATGGCGATGACGTCGGTAGCGGTCTGCGTCTACTTCCAGCGTCATCCCGAGCTTAACGTCGGGATCTGGCGCGGGCGCATCCTGCCTGTTTTCTCCTCCCTGGCATTAGTGCTCGTGCTGGTACTGGCGGTGGTGCATTTCGACGTGCTGACCGGGGCCAGCCAGCTGTTGTCCTACGGCCTCTGCGCCATCATTCCCATGGCCCTGATCATCGGCGTCATGCTCGCCGCGAGATTGCGAAAGATATCCCCGCAACGGTTTCTCGCCTTGGGCAGCCACAAGCTTTAAGCCCTCACTCGTTACAGTTCGACTAACCAGACAATACCAGCCTGCCGTTGCTCGGCATGGCTCGTCAGTGTGTGAAAGGAAGGTTTCAAATGCACAACTACAAAATGCTCATCAATGGTGTTCCGGTTGCCGGTGATAAGGGCCAGTTTGACGTGATCAACCCGGCCACCGGTACTGCATTCGCCCAATGCCCCGCTGGCTCGCTGGCGCAACTCGACCTGGCAGTCGACGCTGCACAGACGGCATTCAAAAGCTGGCGGCATAGCACCCACGCAGACCGTTGCGAGCGCCTGTTGGCGGTCGCGGCGGATATCGAGCGGGAGGCCGAGTCACTGGCCCGGCTGATTGTGCTGGAACAAGGCAAACCGCTGGAACTGGCATTTTCAGAAGTCATGGGTTCCGCCGCCTGGACCCGCTATGCGGCCGGTCAGGAGATTGCCGTGGAGCTGGTGGAAGAAACCCCCACTCAGCGGATCGAGTTGCATCGCAAGCCTTTGGGTGTGGTGGCGTCGATTACACCGTGGAACTGGCCGTTCATGATCGCTGTTTGGCACATCATGCCGGCGCTGCGAGCCGGTAACTGTGTGATCAGCAAACCGTCGAGCCTGACCCCACTGAGCACCTTGCGCCTGGTGGAGATCATCGCCCGCCATGTGCCTCACGGCGTGATCAATTGCCTGACGGGCGAGCAAGGTTTCGGTAGCGCAATCACTTCGCACACGGGCATTCAGAAGATTGTGTTCACCGGCTCGACCGCCACTGGACAAAGCGTGATGCGCGGCGCCGCGAACAACCTCAAGCGCCTGACGCTGGAGCTGGGCGGTAACGACGCGGCGATCGTTCTGCCAGGTACGCCGATTGAGGCGGTGGTCGAGGATATTTTCCAGGCGGCGTTTCTCAACATGGGCCAGACCTGCGCGGCCCTCAAGCGCCTGTATATCCACGAATCGCAGTACCAGGCCTTTGCTGATGCGCTGACCCTGATTGCGACGCGCCAAGTGGTGGGCGATGGCCTGGAAGCTGGCGTCACCTTTGGCCCGGTGCAAAACCTTGAGCAATTGGAGCTTGTCGACGCGCTGGTCGCTGACGCGCGGGCACAAGGCGCGCGCGTGCTGTGCGGCGGCGCGCGTCTGGATCGCCCCGGCTTCTTTTATCCGCCCACCCTGGTCGCGGACGTGACAGATGGCCAGCGTCTGGTCGACGAGGAACAGTTCGGTCCCGTGTTGCCCTTGATCGCGTACCGGGATGTCGAGGATGTGCTGCAGCGCGCCAATGCCGGTGACATGGGGCTGGGCGGATCGGTCTGGGGACCGGATGTCGAGCAGGCCCAGGCACTGGCCAGCCGCCTGGAAAGCGGCGTTGCCTGGGTCAACTGTCACGCACAGATCCAGCCGAACACGCCGTTTGGCGGCAGCAAGATGTCCGGGTTTGGCGTCGAGTTCGGCCTTGAGGGGCTGCTGGAGTTCACTGGCCAGCAACTGCTGTTTGTCCGCAAACGTGATACCGAATAAGGCACTTGATCATGTACGAAAAATATAAGACCGCCGAGAAGAAATTCTGGCACCCCATGAGTTCCAGCGCCCCGGAGCAACGCTCCAAAACGTTGATCATCGCCCGTGGTGACGGCAACTACATCACCGACATCGACGGCCATCGCATGCTCGATGGTGTGGGCGGTCTGTGGAACGTCAACATTGGGCACAACCGCGCCAGCGTCAAGGCCGCCATCGCCGCGCAGCTGGACGAGCTGGCGTATTACCAGACCTTCGACGGCATTGCCCACCCTCGGGTGTTTGATCTGGCCGAACGGTTGACCTCCATGTTTGCCCAGGAGCGCATGACACGGGTGCTGTTCAGTTCCGGCGGCTCCGACGCGGTGGAAACCGCGCTGAAAATGGCGCGCCAATACTGGATCGCCAGCGGCGATCCGGGGCATACGCGTTTCCTGTCTTTGCGTAACGGTTATCACGGTGTGCACATGGGTGGCACATCGGTGGGGGGCAATGGCGTTTACCACTACAACCACGGCCAACTGTTGGCCGGCTGCCATTTGCTCGACACGCCCTGGTTGTATCGCAATCCCTGGGATTGCCGCGATCCCGAAGCGCTGACCGCGCACTGTATTCGTCAGCTGGAGGATCAGATCGCATTGCTGGGTGCACAGACCATTGCGGCATTGATCGCCGAGCCGGTGCAAGGCGCAGGCGGGGTGATCGTACCGCCAGCCGATTACTGGCCACGTCTGCGTGAGGTGTGTGATCGCCACGGCATTTTGTTGATCGCCGACGAAGTGGTCACCGGCTTCGGCCGCTCGGGCTGCATGCTTGGCAGTCGCGGCTGGGGCGTCGCGCCGGACATCCTGTGCCTGGCCAAAGGCATCACTGCCGGTTATATCCCGCTGGGTGCCACGCTGTTCAACCAACGCATCGTCGATGGGATCGAGAGCGGCCCGGGCTTCAGCAGCGTGATCATGCATGGCTACACCTACAGCGGTCACCCGACCGCGTGTGCGGCCGCCCTGGCGGTACTCGATATCGTCGAAGCCGAGGATCTGCCGGGCAACGCCGCCAAGGTCGGCGCGCAATTGCTGGAGCAACTCAAGCCGTTGGCCGAGCGTTATGACGTCGTGGGTGAAGTGCGCGGCAAGGGCTTGATGATTGCCTTGGACCTGGTTGCCGACAAAATCACGCGCCAACCGCTCAACCCCGCGGATGGCCAGCCATCGCGCATCGCTGACGAAGTGCGGCGTGCCGGCGTGCTGGTGCGTCCGATAGGCAACAAGATCGTTCTCTCGCCGCCGTTGACCCTGACGTCCGAGGAGGCCGGTTTGATCGTTTCTGCGCTTGAAACGGCGCTTGCCACCTGCCGCTAGCCCCGGCGAAATCGGTGCCGCGCTGCCGCACCGATTTCTCGCCAATACCTAAGACAGCCTTTTAAAGGCGCACCACGAGGAGCTTGAACCATGCGGTATCCATCATGTCGTCCAGTTTTCGGTAGCACGCTTGTGTGCACATTGGCGCTATGCGCCATCAATCAGGCCCAGGCCTATGAGTTGTACAGTGATGAGAGCCGCCACCTCAATGCAGACATGACCGCCGTGTTCGGCCTGTTCAACAGTCGCAAGAACTACGACGGCACGCCCGGGGGATCTACCTGGCGCGAAGGTTTTATCAAATACGGCTTGAGTGGCGACCAGTCCCTGGCAGGCAATGGCACCGCGTATGGGGCGTTCGCCCTGGTCAGCTCGGCCTCCTGGGGCGACGGCGACCCAGGCGGCAATTCTCTGGGGACCGAGCGCACAACAAAGATCGAAGACGCCTACCTGGGCTGGCGCTCCGGCGAGCTGTTCCCTGCGTTGGGCAAGGACGGGGTCGATATTTCCGGCGGGCGCCAGGTGGTCAAGCTGGGCCGAGGGTTCCTGATCAACGATGACGGACTGAACCTGGGCAAGGGCCCGGCCGATGGCAAGATGAACCGTGGGGGTGCTTACTACCTGGCTGCACGGCATGCGTTCGATCAAACCGCGCTTTTGCGCCTGGGTGGGCAAGACGGCCTGCACGGCAGCCTGGTGTGGCTCAAATCCGACAACCGCGTCCAGGCCGAAACCGAACTGGCCGCCGGCACGCTGGATTACACCACTCAGCCGGGTACGATCGGGTTGACCTGGGTACACGGCATCGATGTGAGCGATCAATGGGCCAGCGACTTTCAGCGCCAGCGCAAAGGCATGAACGTCTACAGTGTTCGCGGTGAAGGCGATGCGGGCATCAAGAACGTCAGCCTGGCGTTCGAATACGCCTGGCAGGACAAGGACGCCGGGCCGGAGAAAGCCTGGTACGGCGAAGCGGGCTACACCTTCGCCGATAGCGCCTGGGCGCCCAAGTTGACCTATCGCTATACCCGCTATTCACAGAAATGGGATCCGCTGTTCACTGGCTTGAGCATGGGCTACGGCACCTGGTTTCAGGGCGAAGTCGCCGGCAACTACGCCGGGCCGTTCAACAGCAATACCAGCATTCAGCACGTCGGACTGAAGGCAACGCCGCTGGAAAACCTGACCTTGGGCGCGCTGTACTTCGATTTCGACACGGTACGTAAAAGCAATGCGCTGAACCTCAATGCCCGTGAGTTGGATATCTACGCCGAATGGGCAGTCAACCCGCACTTGATCATTACCCCGCTGATTGGCCTCTACAAACCCGATCAGGACTCAACCACGGGTGGCAATCAAGTCGGCGGCAATGGCACCAACGTGTACAGCCAATTGTCGGTGGCTGTTCCGTTCTGACCGCACATCCGCCGCGTCCAAGGCAAGGGATCGGCGGCTTATTCATAGGCTAGTGCGCGGTGGTGTTCGACTGATTACGCATGTTTTCGGCAATGCGCCGAGTGGTCTCCATGACCATTTCGATCACTGTTTCCTGACGCAGCAGCTTGAAGCTCTGAGTGCTGCCGACGGCGGACAGACTGCCAACCACTTCGTCGATGTCCGTCTGGATGATGGGCGCGGCGATGCCGGTCAAGCCCAGGTTGAGTTCATCATGAGTGAGGCAGTAACCGTCCTTGCGAATCTTTTTCGCAGCCTTGGAGAAGCTTGGCCAGTCATAAGGGCAGTCCGGGTCGTTAGCCATGTGCTCGTCGAACAAGCGTTGCAAACGGCGACCTTTCTGAAAGGCGATCAATACCTTGGATTGCGCGCCGCGAAAGAACGGCAGCGGTTGCCCGCGCCCGAACGCAAAGTGGTAAGTGTCGGTGGGTTCGGCGATGTAGGTGTTGATGATGCGACCGTCATAAAAAACGCTCGCAAACACGGCCAGACCGGTTTGCGCGGACAGCTCGTGCATCAACTCGCGCCCGGCAAGGAGGATAGGGTCGTACTGACGCATCATCCAGTCCAGTTCGATGACGCGCGGCCCCAAGCCATAACTGCCGGCGTCCACGCGGGTCAACAGGCCGGCGTCGCACAAATCCTTGACGTAGCGGTACACGGTCGCGCGTGACAGACCCATGCGCTCGGCAATGGTGTCGGGGTCGATCTTCAATGTCTGTGGACCGAACAGGTCCAGGACACTCAGCAATTTGCTCAGGCTACTCATTTCGTTCCTAAAGACGGGGGAGAGGGCGCGTACTTCGTTCCGGCGTAGACCAGACATCCCGCAGAAGCGCCAAGCGCTGGCGCAACACTACCTCAGTGAGAGAAAAACGCAATCTCGACAGCCTTCCTGTCGCAAATAAAATCACGTAAATCTCATTATTCGAGATAAAAATGAATTTAATGCTTGTTGATTGAGTATTTGCGTGCGATAAATCTCACTACTGCAAATGCTCAAGCAAGAGGGCTGAAAATGAATGGTGCGCAACTGATAGTGAATGCGGCAGCGGCAAGCGGTATCGAATACTGCTTCGCCAACCCCGGAACCACCGAGATTCCTCTAGTGGCCGCCATGGCCAGCGCACCTGCTCTCAAGCCGGTGTTGTCGCTATTCGAAGGGGTCTGCACGGGTGCGGCGGACGGCTATGGCCGGATCGCCGGCAAGCCGGCGATGACCCTGACCCACCTGGGCCCCGGGTTTGCCAATGGAATCGCCAACCTGCACAACGCGCGTCGTGCCAATACCCCCATCGTCAACGTGATCGGCGATCACGCGTCATGGCATGTCAACTACGATCCGCCGCTGGCCAGTGACATCCAGGCCTTGGCCGGGACTGTCTCCGGTTGGGTGCGCACCTCGCGCACGGCGTCGGGTATCGGTGAAGATTTGCAGGAAGCGGTGCGGGCGGCCTGGCAGGCCAAAGGGCAGATCGCCAGCCTGATTTTGCCCATGGACCTGCAAGCCAACGCAGTGACGCACAACGGTGTGTTCTCCCCGATGCGGGCGCCGGTTCGCCGGTTTGCCGGTGACCGGGTCGAGACGGTGGCGCAGGCACTGCGTGACGGGCAGCGCCTGGTGTTTATTGTCGGGGACGAGGGGTTGTCGGTCGCCGGTCTTGAAGCCGCTGGGCGCTTGGCCCAACTGCCTGGCGTACGAATGTTTGCCGAGACCTTTCCACGGCTCAGCTACCGTGGCGGTGGTTTGCCGGACCTGGATCGCCTGCCATATTTTCCAGAAGTGGCTATTGAAATCCTCGAGCAGTACGACCGAGTCGTGTGTGCCGGGGTGCCGGAGCCCATCAGTTATTTCGGCTACGAAGGCATACCCTCACGCCTCGCCGAGCGCGAGCGTCTGCTGACGTTGGCGGATGTCGGTGACGATGTAGCCGGCGCGCTGACGGCACTGGCCGATGCTCTCAATGCACCGGCTTACGTGCCGACACCGATGGGCATCGAACTGCCGCCGGGTCATGCCGAGCTCACACCTCAGTCCATCGGCCAGGTGTTGGCCGCATCGCTGCCGGACGACAGCATTGTCTCCGTGGAAGGCGGCACCTGCGGCTATCCATTTTTCACCGCGTCCGCTGGCGCCGCACGGCACCGGGTGTTGACCAATACTGGTGGCGCGATCGGCCAGGGCATCCCTGTCGGGTTCGGCGCCGCCTTGGCGGAGCGGGGCAATCGTGTGTTTTGCCTGCAATCCGACGGCAGTGCCCAGTACACCATTCAAACCCTGTGGAGCATCGCCCGTGAGCAGTTGCCGGTGGTGATCCTGATTGCCGCTAACCATCGCTATGCGATTTTGCAGAACGAGCTGCGTCGTTTCGGCATGACCGAAATGGACCCGCAAGCCCTGCGTCTAACTGTGCTCGACAGCCCGCGCATTGACTGGAAGGCCCTGGCCAAAGGCTACGGCGTGCCGGCCTGCACGGTGCAAACCAATGCCGAACTGCAACGGGCGCTGGCCAATGCCAATGCCGACGGTGGCCCTTGCCTGATCGAAATGGCGCTGTGAAGGAGTCGATGATGAAACAGTTTGAAGTGCTACCTGCTGTGCAACACTTTTTGTCTCAGCCCGGACGCCTGTTTATCGGTGGCAGTTGGCAGGACGCCGCCGCTGGCCGGCGGTTTGCCGTTGAAAACCCGGCGACTGAAGAAACCCTGACGGAAGTGGCCCAGGGCGACGCGCGCGATGTGGATGCGGCCGTTGCGGCAGCCCGCACAGCGTTCAACGGCGCCTGGGCACAGCAGTCACCCGCCCAGCGCGGTCTGCTGCTGTTTCGACTGGCGGATCTGCTGGATCAGCACCGCGAGGAGTTGGCGCAGTTGATCACGCTGGAGAACGGCAAACCCATCTCAGCCGCTCGAGGTGAAGCGGCCAGCGCGGCGACCATCATTCGCTACTTCGCCGGCTGGCCGACCAAGATCGAAGGCAGCACGCTGCCCGTATCGCCAGCCAGCGGTGCGCCCATGCTCAACTACACCTTGCGTGAACCGGTGGGCGTGTGCGCGCTGATCGTACCGTGGAACTTCCCGTTGAACATGTGCGTGTGGAAGCTTGGCCCCGCGCTGGCGACAGGCTGTGTCGCGGTGCTCAAGCCCGCCGAACAAACGCCGCTGGTCGCGATTCGACTGGTGCAGTTGATCGAGGCCGCGGGGTTTCCAGCGGGGGTGGTCAACCTGATCACCGGCCTTGGTGCGGAAACGGGCGCACCGCTGGCGCAGCATCCCGACGTGGACAAGATCGCCTTTACCGGCTCGACCCATGTCGGCCGGATGATCGCTCAGGCAGCCACCAGCAACATGAAAAAGGTCTCGCTGGAACTGGGCGGCAAATCGCCGAACATCATCTTGCCGGACGCCGATATCGTGCGCGCCGCCAAAGGCGCGGCCGATGGCATCTTCTACAACCAGGGCCAGGTGTGCACGGCTGCCTCGCGTTTATACGTTCACGCCAGCGTGCTTGATCAGGTGTTGGAAGAACTTGAGCGGCATGCCACCGCACACGTGCTCGGTAATGGTTTGGACCCGGCCACCAGCATGGGCCCACTCGTGTCGGGCCGCCAATTGAGCACGGTCAAAGGCTACCTGCAACGAGGCCAGGAGGAGGGCGCCGAACTGATCTGCGGTGGCGGCCGTCCCGACCACCTGGAACGCGGCCACTTCATTGCGCCCAGCGTGTTCCTTGATCGCGCCGAGCGTGCCTGTGTCGCCCGCGAAGAGATCTTCGGTCCGGTGCTGACCGTCATGAGCTGGACCGAAATCGACGACCTGGTGCTGCGCGCCAACGATTCGCCTTATGGCCTCGCGGCGGGTCTTTGGACCCGCGACCTGCGCTCGGCGCATCGCGTGGCGGCGCAGCTCAAGGCGGGCTCGGTCTGGATCAACTGCTGGAATGTGGTCGACGCGGCTTCGCCGTTCGGCGGGTACAAGCAATCCGGCTGGGGCCGGGAAATGGGTAAAAACGTGATCGATGCCTACACCGAGACCAAGAGCGTCTTCGTCGATCTGGCCTGATTCGAATAATCAAAAGAGGAAATGCTATGGATCTGGAATTGAAAGGCCGCGTGGCCATCGTCACCGGCGGCGGTATGGGGATCGGCAAGGAAGTCGCACGTTTTCTGTCCGAAGAGGGCTGCAAGGTGGTGATCTGCGCACGCCGCATGGAGTTTCTCCAACAGGCTGCCGAAGAGATCACGGCTCAGACCGGCAACGAAGTGCTGCCGCTGTACTGTGACACCAATCAGATGTCGGCCGTGTCTGACATGGTCGAAGCGGCGCACAAACACTTCGGTCGCATCGACATCCTGGTCAACGGTGCCGCAGCGCCGTCCGGAGTGGTGCGCAATGACATCGAACATGCCGGCGACGATGAGTTGCTGTCGGATCTCAACACCAAGGTGATCGGCTACTTCCGTTGCGCCAAGGCTGTGACTCCGCACATGAAGGCCGGTGGTTTCGGTCGCATCATCAACATCGGCGGCCTCACCGGGCGCAGCAGCAAAGTCCTCTCGGGGATGCGCAACCTGGCGATCGCCCACATGACCAAAACCCTCTCCGACCAGTTGGGCCCTTCGGGCATCACGGTCAACCTGATCCACCCCGGCGTGGTCGACACCCCGCACATCCAGGAGTTGTACGAGCGCGAAGCAGTCAAGCAAGGCAAGACCGCGGAACAGGTTGAACAGGCCTACATCGATGCGACGCCGATTCGCCGCACCCTGGCACCGATAGAGATGGGCTGGCTGATTGGTTTCCTGGCGTCGCCCAAGGCGAGTGCCGTGACCGGCGAATCCATCGGCATTGACGGTGGACTGACCCGCGGCATCTTCATCTGAGGAGCAACAGCGATGAGTAACGGAACCCTTTTAGTTGCCACCGTAGGTCAAGCGGTGATCCGCAGCGCCGACGATGGCCGTACCTGGCATCGCCTGGGCCTGGGGCAGGATCTCGAGTTCGACGCGATCACCCGATCCTTGAGTGTCCACCCCGACGAGCCAGAGGTGATCTACGCCGGCACGGACGTAGGCTTGTGCGTCAGCCGCGACACTGGCGGCCATTGGCAGCGGGTCGATTCGCCGTTCAACGGGCAGACGGTCTGGAAAGTCGCCGTCGATCCGCAGGACGCGCAACGGATTTTCGTCGGCACTGGCGCACCTTCGCGCGCCGTACTGTGGAGGACCCTGGACGGCGGTCTCAGTTGGGATCGTGCACCGGTGGAGATTCCGGAGTTCTGCGACGGGGTCAGCCGCCCACGGCTGCTGGCTTTCGCCTATGACCCGACCGACCGCAACCAGCTATGGTTCGGCCTTGAAGAGGGTGGGTTATTCCACTCCCGTGACGGTGGCGACAGCTGGACGCGCGTCGATGATCGGCTGCTGTGGGACTACAACTCGGATGTCCACAACATTCTGGTACTGCCCAATCACGGCCAGAAAGTCATCGTGGTGGTCTGCGTCAACGCCGTCTACCGCAGCCTGGATGAAGGGCTGACCTGGACCGGCATTATCGGTCGAGAAGTGTTCGGCCTGTATTACATGCGCGCCATGAACGCGCCGTTGGGCACGCAAAGCGACCTGTACCTGAGTATTTCCGATGGCACGCCCGGTACCACCAGCAAGATCCTGGTGTCCCGTGATGCTGCGCTCAGCTGGGAAGTGCTGCCCCTGTCGCAACAACCCAATTCCTGCGTCTGGGCCATTGCCTTCAACCCAAAAAATCCGCGACAGATCGTTGCGGGGACCAAGTATGGGCATTTGTTCACCTCCGAGAATGGCGGTGATGGCTGGCAGAAACAGTGGCGCGAATTCAGTGAGATCGCTGACGTGCTCTGGACCCCCGCCGTGGCGCAGATCAAGGCAGGGCATCAATCCGTGGTCAAAAAAAGCTGAGGTATCACGCGATGAAAGTCGAAATCCTTCGTACTCACTTATCGCTCTCGGTAAGTGATCCTGATGTGTCGGCACGTTGGTACGCCGACATCCTGGGCATGCATGAAAGTGCACGAGGCGAAAGCTGGGTCATGATGGCGTTTGGTACCAAACATCACGACATCGCCTTGCTTCGTGCAGAGCCCGGCGCCCATCAGGGCGGGTTGGGGTTGCAACACTATGGATTGGAAATCGCCGGGGACATGACCACCTTGCGCCAGCTCTACGGCATGTTGCTGGGCAAGGGCGTCGAGGTGGTGAAGATCACCGATCACGAAATCGGCAATGGTGTGTATTTCAACGATCCTGACGGTAATCGCATGGAATTTTTCCTTGAGACCGAACACGACGATGCGCGCGGCAAGGCCCGGTTCAAGGCCGCTGGCGCGCCGAGCCGACATTTCAATCTGGACCCACTAGACCCACTTTGAGGCAACCCTGATGAAAACCGCAAATTTCGCTACTTATCACATCCGTAAATGGTACAGCTTTGTCGAAGAAACCCTGGCCAACGAAAGCGGCCAGCTGGCCGATGGTGAACCGCTGTTCAAATATGCGATCGCCGCCGTGATCGCCAACCCCTATGCCGGTCGCTACAGCGAATCGCTTGCCGAACTGGTCGAACCTTCGCCGCTGTTGGGTGAAGAGTTTGGCCGGCGCATCCTGGCACTGGCCGGTTCGCATGAGATTGTCAGCTATGGCAAGGCGATCCTGGTGGGCAGCGAGGGCGAGTACGAGCACGGCAACGCATTCCTGACTAACCCGGCCGCCGATCCGATCCGCGTCGCGCTGGGTGGCGGAAAGTCGTGGGTGCCCTCCACCGGCAAGCGCGGCGGCCCAGGCTCAACCATTGATGTACCGCTGGCCCACAAAGATGCCCTGTATGTGCGTTCCCACTACGACAGCATGTCTGTGATGTTCGGTGACGGCCCTGCGCCGGATGAAGTGATCGTGATCTGGGCCTTCGCTACACGCGGGCGCTTGCATGCGCGGTTGGGCGGTCTGCAGGCGGCGGACGTCAAAGGTATTGATGGGCTGCACTGATTTCAGGCGCATGGCTTTAGCGGCGTCGGATTAAAAACACAACAAGAAAGCGGTGAATAGCGATGAAGCAGGAGAAGACCCAAGTTGTCATTGTCGGCGGCGGCCCTAACGGGATCACGGCCGCGCACTATATGGGGATGTACGGTATCGACTGCGTCGTCCTTGAACTTGCCGACGGCGTACTGCCTTACCCGCGCGCAGTGGGCATGGATGATGAAGCACTGCGCGTGCTGCAGGGGATCGGCATTGCCGAACTCGCTGTGCGCGACATGATCTGCGATGTACCGCTGCGGTATTACAATGCTCGCGGTGTGTGTTTCGCCGAGGTCAAGCCGAGTACCGCCCATTACGGCTGGCCAATGCGCAATATCTTCATGCAGCAATTGCTGGAAGGTACGCTGCGCGAAACCCTTGGGCAGCGTGCCAGCGTTGTGTTGCGCCAAGGCCATGAAATGCTCGAACTCGAGCAGGACGGGCAGGGCGTGACATTGCAGGTGCGCGATGCTCAGGGCGAGATTTATCAATTGCGGGCTGACTATGTAATCGGCGCCGATGGCGGACGCTCTACTGTGCGTAAAAAGCTTGGTATCGAGCTGTCGGGGCTGACACATGCGCGCAAATGGGTGGTGGTCGATACGGCCAATGACACCCTCGATGCACCCTACACCGCACTGCATGCCGACCCGGAACGGCCCTTCGTGTGCATCTATCTGCCGTACCAGCAACGCCGCTGGGAGTTCATGCTCCTGGAGGGCGAAGATGAGGCGAAGATGTGTGACGAGAGCACCATTCGCGACTTGATCCGTGGGCATATCGGCAACGCGGTCGATCAGTTGAACATCATCCGCATCCGAGCCTATACCCACCACTCCCGGGTCGCGGTGCGTTTCGTCGAAGGGCGTGTGGCGTTGGTGGGAGATGCCGCGCATATTTCTCCACCCTGGGCCGGGCAGGGCCTTAATTCCGGGCTGAGGGACGTGGCCAACGTGGCCTGGAAACTGGCGGCGATCATCCAGGGCCGTGCCTCGCACTCGATCCTCGCCAGCTACGATCAGGAGCGCCGTGGGCATGCCACCGAGCTGGTGGCCCTGGCCGACAATATGGGCGCGGTACTGGGAATGACCAACCCGCTGATGGCCGGCGTTCGCGACTGGTTGTTCCAGGCGGTGAACAGTGTCGACAACCTGCGCTCGCACCTGCTGGAGTTCAAATTCAAACCCAAGGCCACCATCACCAAGGGCTTGGTCTATCACGAGCGTGCCGAGTTGCGCGAGGACGATCTGGTCGGCCAGCTGTTTGTTCAGCCGTACATCGAAGACGCCCAGGGCCAGCGTTGTCGCCTGGATGAGGTGCTTGGTAATTCCTATGCGGTGCTGGGTTATCGGGTGAACCCGCGCGAGCAACTCAGCGAGGAAATGGCCGCTTATTGGGCGCGCTGGGACACGCGTTTTATTCAGGTCAATCGTTCGCGCAGTGGCATCGGACGTGGCCAGCCGTTGACGGCCTCGGACGCCATCAGTGTGGAGGACGTGGATAATCGCCTGGGTGAATGGTTCTCCAAGGTGCGTGACTGCATCGTAGTGGTGCGTCCGGACCGGTTTGTCGCCGCCATTACCACACCAGAGAGGCTTGAAGGTGTGCTGCGCAAACTGGCGGAGCAACTGTCATGAACAGCGGCAACGCACTACTTAACCAGCTACATCAGGCGACGCGCACGGTGCAAGCCATTGCGCCACTGGCACCCGAGGCGATTGATCGGCTTGCGGGTTATGCGCTGCAACGCGAAGCGCTGGACCACCGCCAGGTCGCAGGCGAGCGACTGAGTGGGTGGAAGGTCGCCTTAGCCGGCAGCGCCGCGCAAAAACGCTTTGGCCTTGACGAACCGGTGTATGGCGGCCTGATGGATACCATGATCGTCGAGCCGGGTACGGCGGTGGCGTTCTCGCGGTTGATCCAGCCCAAACTGGAGATCGAATTGGCGTTTGTGCTGGGGCGTGCCCTGGCGCCGGGGGACTACCGCGACGAGGATATTCTGGCAGCCATCGGCGACGTGGCACCCGCGTTCGAGATCGCCGACTGCCGTTGGCAGGGCTGGGATTTCGGAGTGGGCGCCTTTCTTGCCGACAACGCGGCGGCGGGGCTTTATTGTCTCGGATCGCGTATCCCTTTCGATCCTGTACACCACGTCAGCGTAGCGTATCGCCTGGAGTGCGACGGCGCGCGCTGCGGTAGTGGTGATACACGCGATCGGGAGGACAGCCCGCTGACCAATCTGTGCTGGCTGATTCGGCGTCTGTTGGCCGACGGTCAACGTGTGGAGGCTGGGCAAGTCGTGCTGTCCGGGGCGTTGTTGCCGCCGATGAATATCCAGCCCGCCACGTACAGCCTGCACATGCTTGGCATGGAACTGGCTTTGGTTTTCACGGCGGACGCCGCCCCTGTGTGAACGATAGCTGCCGTCACGGATGACTGAGTCCCTTTCAGGCCGAAAAAAACGGGGCCACCGAGGAACGACGACCATGCTTGCTGAAGTTCGAACCTTCAATGACCCTCAACAACACGCTGGCTCCATTCAGGGCTGGCGGCAAGTGTATGACCAACTCGGCCGAGGCTGCCTGACCAGTGAGCTGCGGCAGTTGTCCTCTGATCGCTTTCAAATCTTCCAGGAAGTGCTGGACAAACGTGTGGTGCAGCGCGGCTATGCGCCGAAAGGTCGGCTTTGCGCGGCCATGTCGTTAGGCTGCGCACCGGTGGTGCAGGGGCAACAGGTGGGCACTCACAGCGTGGTTCTGTTGCGCGACGGCGAGGAGTTTGTGTTGCACGCCCCTGAAGGCATGCACTTCTTCGCGCTGAATGTCGACGCGGTGCGTTTCGCCAAACTGGCGGCCTTCGAATTGTCTGACGATCAGCTCAAGCGCCTGAAGACCACGTCCCAACTCAGCGTGGATGACGCGTTACTGTTGCGAATACGTCAGCGCATTCACCCGCTGTTTCGTCACCTTTTGGAACAGACGGACGCTATCAACTCAACCGCCGAGAAAATGCTGGAGGAAGAACTGCTCGGCGCGTTCCTCGATTTGTTCAGCCACGCCACCGATGAGGTACGTTGTCGTCGCGGTAATTTCGCCGTGAGTGCTTACCTGGTCAAGCGTTGCCAAGAGCTGATCGATGCCAGTGGTGATACACCACTGAGCATTCTCGACCTGTGCGAACACCTGCGGGTGAGTCGCCGGACCCTGCAGAACAGTTTTCAGGCAGTAACCGGAATGCGTCCAGTCGAATACCTGCGCAATCTACGTCTCAACGCGGTGCGACGCCGCTTGATCACAACCTCTGCCTGCACTCACAAAATCAGTGAGATCGCGATGGCAATGGGCTTTTTTCATCTGAGCCACTTTGCCTCGCATTACCGACAATTGTTTGGCGAGTCACCGTCCGAAACGCTCAGGGCAATGCGCTAGCCTCACGTGCGGCTGCCGCTTTCCTCCCACCCGATTTCCTTTTCCTGGCTGATATTCAAGCGCTCATGAATTGTTGGTTTCGCTAAGCGAAGCTGGCAACTCGGCTCGCTGGATATGCCTTGCCGTATTCGAAACACAGGGAATTACCGAGGGGTGATGAAGGCGCACGTTTGCTTTTGAAGAGGAGGGTCAGGCGTAGTTGATCCGGTCGGTATAGGCGTTCTGGGTCATTTTGCGTTGATAGTCGCAGGGCGTTGTACTGACCAGTTTCTTGAAATCGCGCAGGAAGTGCGATTGATCGGAAAAGCCCAGGTCGAGGGCCAGCTCCGAAAACGAGACATCGCGTTGGGTGTTGAGGGTGTCGAGGGCTGCCTGGCAGCGGATGATTCGGCAAAACGTCTTGGGCGACATGCCGGTGTCCTGGCTGAACTGGCGGTGCAGTGTGCGACTGGTGTACCCGCTGAGGTCTTCCAGTTGCTGAATACGAATATCACCGCGGCGGCGCAGCGCCTGCTGAATGACCATGGCCGTGAGTTTTGACGTTTTACCCATCAGGCGGGGGGCGAGGTAGTCGTTGAAGAGTCGCATCTGATCGCCCAGCAGCGGTGCTTGAACGATATTTTCGAAGATGCGCTGGGCGAACCCCGAGACCTCCAGCAAGTCGAGTTCCCGCTCGGTCAATTCTTCGGCCAGCACATTGACAAATCCGGGAATGACGCCCGGTGAAAAGCGCACGCCGAAGTAGTGATGGTTCTGGTGTAACTCGACCGCTTGGGCAGCCAGCGGCGTGCCACAGATCCGGGCGGTAGGGCGTGTTGCATCACAGTCGAAAACAATATCCACGCAACCGTCCGGCACGGCCAGCAGGTTGGCTGATTGAGCCACATCGAAGGCATAGAAATGCGAGATCGCCGGGTGTTCAGAGGGCATGACCGAATAGCGTGAAGAGTTGAGCACGAACCAGGGCTGTTCGTTCGCAGTGTGGTGCCTGGGAGGCGGCGCGCACTGTTTGATCATGGTTGCACCTTCGATGAGCAGCGATACGGAAGTTTTCACGCATTAATCACGCCAACTATTGCGCGTCGGCCAACCAGGCATGTCCGAAATTTACAATACCGCCGAAAAACGCGCCCTGATACTCGACGTCGACAGCGTGGAGCTGCGCCTACCGCAGCGATCTCACCTTCAGCCCGAGAATAACTATGTCTACAAATACAAAAATCGACTTCATCTACCTCTCCGAGCAGGACATGATCCGCGCGGGCGTGACTGACATGCTGGCGTGCGTGAACACCATGGAAGAGATGTTCGGCCTGCTCTATGCCGGTGACTATCGCATGGCCGGTCCGAACAATGACTCCCATGGCGCGATGGTGATCTTCCCGCAGGATTCACCCTTCCCGAACATGCCCAAGCCCACGGCTGACCGGCGCATGATGGCCATGCCTGCCTACCTGGGCGGCAGCTTTTGCACCGCAGGTGTGAAATGGTACGGCTCCAATATCGCCAACCGCGAAAAAGGCCTGCCGCGCTCCATTCTGATGTTTACCCTGAACGACCCCGACACCGGCGCACCGCTGGCCCACATGTCGGCCAACCTGCTGTCCGCGTATCGCACCGGTGCGATTCCTGGCGTGGGCGCTCGCCACCTGGCACGCAAGGACTCGAAAGTCGTCGGCCTGCTCGGCCCAGGAGTGATGGGCAAGACCACGCTGGCCGCATTCATCGCGGTATGCCCGCATATCGACACACTGAAGATCAAAGGTCGTGGCCAGAAGAGCCTCGATAACTTTATCGCCTGGGTCAAGGAAACCTATCCGCAGATAACCACGATCGAAGTGGTCGACACCCTTGAAGCGGTGGTTCGCGACTCCGACCTTGTTACTTATTGTAGCTCCGGTGAGGTGGGCGATCCCACGACCTACCCAATTGTGAAGCGCGAATGGGTCAAGCCAGGTGCCTTCCTGGCGATGCCTGCATCCTGCTCCCTTGACGACGGAATGGAACAGCGCGACGTCCGCAAGGTGCTGGACAACACCGGTCTCTACCAAGCCTGGTTTGAAGAACTGCCCAAGCCTGCGCATCACTGCGTGCCGGTGATTGGCGTGCGCTTCATGGACATGATTGCCGAAGGCAAGATGCAACTCGATGAAGTTGAGGACATCGGCAAGATCATTGCCGGGGCTGCGCAAGGCCGTAGGAACGATGAAGAAATCATCATCATGTCGGTGGGCGGCATGCCCGTGGAAGACGTGGCCTGGGGCACGGTGGTGTATCGCAACGCCATCGAGAAAGGCATCGGCGTCACCTTGAACCTGTGGGAAACCCCGGTTCTGCGTTAAGCCATCCATCACTTATTTTGAAGAGGCATTCCACATGACAAAAATCATCAAGCTCAAGACCGGTTCCCCGTTTGAAGAACAGGCCAGCTATTCGCGCCTGGTGGTCGTGGACAACTGGATCTATGTGTCCAACACCGCAGGCCGCAACCCGCAGACCAAGCTGATTCCGGAAGATATCCTTGAGCAGACGCACCAGGTGTTTGCCAACATCGAGGCGGCCCTGGCGGCGGTCGATGCGAGCCTGGCGGACGTGGTGTGTTCGCGTGTGTTCATCCAGGACCCCAAGGATGTACCGGACGTGATGACTCTGATCGGCGAAAAGTTTCGCGGCGTTGACCCGGCAAGTACCGTCACCTGCCCGCCCTTGGGGTCGACGGTCTACAAGGTTGAGCTGGAAGTGACGGCGTATCGCAATGCGTCGAAGGCACAAGTTGAAGTCATTCGACTGTCGCAGTAACTGTCACGCGGCCGTGCGCAGGTGCGGCCTACTTCATTCGATTACCGAGTCTTGATCATGGCACCCACAATAGCGCCCGTGAAAACGTCTACCGTGTTTCCCTCCGCAACCTCTGTCGTCATCATTGGCGGCGGGATTATCGGCCTGACTGCTGCGTTGACATTGGCCGAACGCAATATCTCGGTGGTGGTGCTGGAAAAAGGCCATATCGCCGGTGAGCAGTCGTCACGCAACCTGGGCTGGGTACGCAAGACCAGCCGCCACGCGGCCGATATCCCCCTGGCCCTCGCCGCGGACCGCTTGTGGGCGAAGATGCCTGAGCGGGTAGGGGCGGATGTCGGGTATCGCCAGGAGGGCATCATGTTCGTGGGCCGCAACCCATCGCAGATGGCGATGCATGAGGGATGGCTCAAGTCGGTGGAGCATTTGTCGCTGGATTCACGGCTGCTCAGCAAACGCGAAATTGGCGAGCTGGTGCCAGGTGGCGTGGGTGACTGGGCCGGCGGCATCTTTACTCCATCCGATGCGCGTGCTGAACCGACACTGGCAAGCAGCGCGATCGCCAAGGCTGCCATGGACTTGGGGGTGGTGATTATCGAGCAGTGCGCGGTGCGTACGCTGCAGATGTCCGCCGGTGTGGTCAGTGGCGTGGTCACGGAGAAAGGTGAGATTCGCTGTGATCATGTGCTGCTCGCAGGTGGGATGTGGTCACGGCGCTTTCTGGGCAACCTCGGTGTGTCGTTGCCGACCTTGCCCTTGACTTGCTCGGTGCTGCGTACCCACCCAATGGAAGGGCCGACTGAAATCGCTGTCGGCGCACCTGACTTTTCGTTTCGCAAGCACCGGGACGGCGGGTTCATCATTACCCAGCGCGGCAAACTTGATGCCTTCCTGACACTCGATCACTTGTTGCTCGCCAAGCAATATATGCCGCAGTTCCGTGCGCAACGTAGCGTTCTGAACGTGTCATTGGGCAAACCTTTTTTCAATGACCTGGCGCTTGCCCGGCGCTGGGATTCTGACAGCGTCAGCCCGTTCGAGCGTGTCAGGGTTCAGGACCCGGCCGCCAACCCGCGGCTCAATAACGACGCGATGAACAACCTCATGGCGGCCTGGCCGGTCTTTGAACACGCGCGGATCGCTCAGGCCTGGGCAGGCACTATCGACGTCACGCCGGATTCGAATCCGGTCATAGGGCCTGTCGCGCAGATACCGGGGCTGACCGTGGCCACCGGCTTCTCGGGGCATGGCTTCGGCACCTCGCCGGCGGCAGGCCACCTCGCGGCGGATCTCGTCAGCGGTCATGCGCCGATCATTGATCCAAGCCCTTATCGGTTCGATCGTTTCCAGGTCGGTCGAAGCCACGCATAAAGGAACCAACCGATGCCTCCTGACAGCTGTTTCTTTACCAATCGTTCTGGCTTGCGCCTTCATTTTTTGCGCTGGGGTGAATCGACCGGCGTGCCGCTGGTGCTGTTGCATGGCTTGCGGGCCTATGCACAAACCTGGGAATCGCTGGTGCAATCTCTGGGTGCGGGCTACTGCATCTATGCCCTGGACCAGCGGGGCCGAGGACTGAGTGACTGGGCCTCGCCCGGCAGCTACCACACGCAGTCGTATGTCGAGGACCTCGAGGACTTTGTCGCCCATGTTGGCTTGCCGCGTTTTGTATTGCTGGGGCACTCATTAGGGGGCGCCAACGCCCTTGAATATGCGCGGCAAAACCCGGGGCGATTGATTGGCTTGATGATCGAGGACATCGGTCCCGGCTCTTCAAGCCAGGGCGATGGCGCCGCGCGCATTCGCCGCGAGATGAGCCAGACGCCCTTGCAGTTCGATAGCTGGGAGGCAGCCCGCGCATTCTGGCAGGCTTCGCGTCCGGGCTTGTCGGAACAGGGCCTGGCGTCAAGGCTCGCTCATTCGATGAAAGAGAGCGAGGGCGTGATCACCTGGCGCCATGATCAACAGGGAATTGCCGAGGCACGCCTGAGTATCGAGCCGACAGACCTGTGGCCGGCGGTGCGCGCGCTGGATTGCCCGACCCTGTTCATTCGCGGCGGCCGCTCGGACTTTCTGCCGACCTCGACGCTGCAGGCGATGAGCTCCAGCAATCCGCACGTGCGGACGGTGGAGGTCGCAGGTGCCAGTCACTATGTACACGATGATCAAGGCGAGGTGTTCAACGCGCTGGTCGCAGGCTTTCTCAAAAGCCTTGAGCTCCCGGGCCAATGAAACCCACGACACGTCTGATCGCACTGCTGGCATCGCTGACGGCCTTTGTGCCGTTTTCAATCGATACCTACCTGCCCAGCCTGCCGCAGATCGCCAATGACCTGTCGAGCAGCACAGCCCAGGTGCAACACACGATCAGTGCCTTTCTCGCCGGGTTGTGCCTGGGCATGTTGTTCTATGGGCCACTGTCGGACCGCTATGGGCGTCGCCCACTGTTGCTGGGCAGTCTCGTGCTGTATGGCCTGGCAACCCTTGGCTGCCTGTTTGCCGGCAGCATCGAACAACTGACTGCATGGCGATTTCTCCAGGCCCTTGGCGGGGCCGGCGCACTGGTCCTGGCGAGGGCCGTCGCCAGAGACCTGTTCGGTCTGGCACAAGCGGCCAAGGTGCTGTCCTGGATGCATCTGCTGACGATGATGGCGACGTTGGTCGCGCCAATGATCGGTACCTGGCTGGTACTGATCGACGGCTGGCGCACCATATTCGCCGCGTTGTTCATCCTGTGCGGGCTGTGCCTGCTGATGGTGAGCGTGGGACTGAAAGAGAGCCTGCCAACGCAGGCGCGCGGCACCTCGCTCAAGGGTGCGTTCGCCGCTTACCCGGGCATCCTCCGACAACCTCGGGCGGTGGCACTGATCCTGTGCATGGCGCTGGCCTTTGGCGGCATGTTCGCTTTTATCACCGCCTCACCCTTTGTGTACGTCGTGTACTTCGGTGTCTCGCCGCGCACCTTCAGTTGGCTGTTCGGCCTGAACATTCTCGGCATCATCGTGGTGACCTTTATCAATGCCCGCTGGGTCACTCGCTTCGGGCCACAGCGCATGCTGGGCGTGGGCGCCGTGCTGGCGGGCGTCGCAGGGCTGGCGCTGATGGTGGCGGGGTATACGCAGTGGGGCGGGCTGACGAGCATTGTGCTTTGCATGGTGCTGTACATGGGCGTCACGGGCTTGCTGGGAGCCAATTGCACGGCGAGTCTGATGAGTATGTTCCCGGGGCAGGCGGGGGCGAGTGTCGCCCTGGGTATTTCGGTGCAATTCGCCAGCGGGGCGCTGGCCAGTCTGTGGGTCAGTCGCCTGGCCGATGGCACCCCATGGCCCATGTGCCTGGTGGTGGGAAGCTGTGGGCTTGGCTGCCTGGTTGCGTATGGCATCTCGATCCGCGTGCCTATCAATCCAGCCGCTGCGCGGGATGAAGTGAGTGCGACGCTTCGACCCTGACTTCTACATGCTTGGGCAGGTGTCCTGTCCTGAATGAGGCGAAAGGAACGTTTTTTCAGCGCGGCTTAAGGGTGTCCGTCATGGTTTGAAACTCCGTTACGACGGTTACACCTGTCGTCTCGAACCGATCCATATTCATCAACGCCTCGATGGACTGCTCCAGGCTGATGGTTTTACCTACGAGTTTTTCTGGCGCCAGTTTGCCGGAGGTGAGTTGTCACAATACAACGGGTGAGGCGGACTTTTTACTTGAGGTAATTGCACGAGACTTGGACAGCTAGACCCGCTTTGTCGAAAAAGTGCTGAGGAAGCTCCCTGGCGTTTCAAGTATTCGATTGAACCTCTCCCGACGTGAGATGAAGGCCACCAATAGACTGCCCGTGAATGAGCTCTTGAATATCTGAATTCTGTTGGGACAGGGGCCAGGATCATCAGCTTGACTCGGGCTCCTGATACAGCCGCCGATCAGTAGCGAGGAGCAGTAGACTTTCCATCAATTTGCCCTGGCAGGTCCGACCGGGCATAGCGTCAGGCACTATCGACACTGGCGCGAATCTTGTCGGCCAGCCCCAGCAACGGCCCGGCGTATTGTGCGACAACCGCCTCGATCGACTGCGGGGTGGATAAGCTGATATTCAAAATATGGTCCTGGTAATTGCGGATGCCTAGCGGGGTTGAAATGGCCACGACTTCGGCCTGCCAGGATGCTGCGCAATACCCTCGAAGTCGCACGCTCTCGCAGGCATCGACAATATCCGTTTCCAACACCTTCCACCTGGCATCGCAGCGCCTGGACTTGAAGTGGTCCATCAGCGCTTGCCGTTTCTGCACGGTAATTGTCGCCAGATAGGCACGCCCCAGGGACGTAAATTCCATGGGCACCCTTTGACCGGTTTGTACTGTACGCGGTGTGTTCTTGCGGCTCAGTCGGATCGACTCCAGATAAATCATTTCATCCCGGTCGGCAGCGGCCAGCCCCACATTCACTCTTAGCGTGTGGGCGGCTTCACGCATCAGTGGCGCGGCAAGGTGTATCAGCGAGCTGCTGTTGTACATGGCATTGGCAAAACAAAGGGTCGCGGGGGCGAGGCGATAAGCACTGCGCTGGCCGTCGTACACCAGCATGCCGCTGTGGATCAGTGTCTGGGTCAAACGACTGATCGTGGACTTGGACAAACCGGTGCGCTCGCTGATATCGCCATTGCCCAGGTATTCGGTGCCCGCACGGAAGGCCCGCAGAATTTCCAGGCCGCGCTCAAGCGAACGGTTTATCGGCGCCTTGCCGGCGCCTGGCGTATCAAACCCGTCGTCCTCGCTCATCGTGTTCCACCCAGTGGAATTGGCGGATTGTCAATCATGGGGAGCTCCATAGACTCGGGATCAGCGCAAGGCTCTTCAGTTTGGGCCGCTGCCATGCCAACAACAAGAGAGAGATTCCCCATGACGATGTTGCAAAGTGTTACTTCGCCGATCCACATGGCCGTCGATGACGACGGCATCGCGGTGCTGACCCTCAATCGCCCCGAGGCTCGCAATGCCATCAGCGACGAGATGCGCAGCCACATGATCGAGTTGCTGGAAGAGGTGGCCGCGAACAGTCAGATCCGCGCCCTCATCATCACCGGCACCGGCAAGGGCTTCTGCGCGGGAGGCGACATCAAGGGCATGGAAAAACGCATGAGCGCACCGGCGGGCGAGGTGGCCTATAACGGCTGGAAGCGCCAGCAGCGTGTGCATCATGCGGTCTCCCTGTTGCTCAATCTGCCCAAGCCGACCCTGGCCGCCGTCAATGGCGCCGCCACCGGGCTGGGTTGCGACCTGGCCTTGAGCTGCGACTTCGTGGTGTCCTCCCGGCAAGCCAGCTACGCCATGAGTTACATCGCACGGGGCCTGATCCCCGACGGTGGCGGCTTGTACCTGCTGCCGCGTCGGGTCGGGCTGCCCAAGGCCAAGGAGCTTATCTACACCGGGCGCGCCGTACAGCCTGAAGAAGGTTTGGCGATCGGCCTGGTGGATCGGGTGGTCGACCACGATGACCTGCTCGACGAAACCCGGCGCTGGGCGCTGGAATTGTCCGCCGGCTCGGCGACCGCGCTGGCATTGAGCAAATCCATTCTCAATAACAGCTTCGAACTTACTCAGGCCCAGGTATTGGCCATGGGCAGCCAGGCCCAGGGCATCTGCTACACCTCGGCCGAGCATCAGGCGTCGGTCGCGGCCTTTCTGGCGGCCAAGGCGAAGAGGGGATGAGCATGGATAATATTTCCCGCCTGATGAACCCGCGCAGTGTCGCGGTGATCGGTGCCTCCGGCGATGCGCAAAAGACCTCCGGGCGGCCCATCGCTTTCCTGCGCAAACATGGCTTCGAGGGCCGCTTGTACCCGGTCAACCCGCGTTACACCGAGATCGACGGGTTGACGTGCTATCCCTCTATCGCCGCGCTGCCGGAGGTGCCTGATGCTGCCATCATCCTGCTCGGTCCCGAACGTGCCAACCAGGCCGTTGCCGAACTGGCGGCCATGGGCACGCCAGCGGCCATCGTGCTTGCCGGTGGTTATGGCGAAGCTGGCGAGGAAGGCATCGCGCGCCAGCAAGCCTTGCAAAAGGCGCGGGGCAACATGCGTATCCTGGGACCGAACACCATCGGTCTGATCAACCTCACCGAGGGCATCACCTTGTCGGCCAGCGGCGCGCTGGATCAGGAGGCGTTGAGAGCAGGCAATATCGCGGTGATTTCCCAGAGTGGCGGAATCCTGGGCTCGATCCTGTCCCGCGGTGCCGCCGCCGGCATTGGTTTTTCCAAGCTGGTGGCGACCAGTAACGAAGTCGACCTGGATGTCGCCGATTTCGTCGACTACCTGGTGGATGACGAAGCCACCGAAGTCATCGCCCTGTACCTGGAAGGGCTGCGCGATACCGAGAAGTTCAGCCGCGCCGCACTCAAGGCACGCGCCGCCGGCAAGCCCATCGTGGTGTTCAAGGTCGGGCGTTCGGAAGCCGGCGCCCGCTCGGCGGCGTCGCATACCGGCGCCCTGGCCGGAGCCGACGCACTCTACGACGTTTACTTCAAACAACTGGGCATCGTGCGGGCGCAGACGTTTGCCGATCTGCTCGACCTGCCGTTCGCGTTGGCCAGCCGACGCACGATGGTGGGTAACCGGGTGGCGATTCTGACCTCGACCGGCGGTGCCGGCACGCTGATCGCCGATGCCTTGGGTGCCAATGGTTTCGACACCCCGCCGCCGGGTGAGGCCACGGCCGCACGTTTGCGCGATCTGGATATCGGTGACCAGGCGGTGCTCGATCGCAACCCTATCGACCTGACGCTGGCCGGCCTGCAGCCGCAGATCATGCAAGAGGCGATGCGCATCCTGCTGGAAAGCGCGGACTACGACGCGGTCATCAGTGTAGTGGGCTCATCCGGCGTCGCGCGCCCGACGCTGATGGCCGACGCCATCCGTAATAGCCAGCGCGACAGCAGCAAGCCCGTACTCGCCTATGTCAGCCCACACGCGCCGCAAGCCTTGCTGCGCATCAACAGCAACCAGGGCGTCGCCTTTACTGCGCCTGAGGCCTGCGCGAGTGCGTTGCTGGCGATGAAAGCCAAGGCCTGCGTTGCTCAAGAAACGCCGCAAGCGCAATCGAGCAGCCAGTACATGACGGCCGAGGAAGTCCAGCAGTTACCGAGCGGAACCCTTGATGAACAGCAAAGCAAAGCCCTGTTTACCCGTTTCGGTGTGCCCGTCACCCGCGAGCAGGCGGTTGGGGATGCCGGTCAGGCAATCGAGGCCGCCCGCATGCTCGGACCGAAGGTGGTGCTCAAGGTGCTCTCCGAGCGCATCACCCACAAGACCGAAGTCGGCGGCGTCGCGCTCGGCCTGACCGAACACAGTATTGGCCAAGCGTTGGACGACATGCGCAGCGTGGTCGCCGGCAAGGTCGGATTCGTGCCTGAGCGCTTTCTTGTCCAGGAGATGGTCAGTGGTGGCCACGAGCTGATTCTGGGCTTCCATCGTGACCCGCAACTGGGGCCTGCGCTGCTGCTGGGCATGGGCGGTGTCAGCGCCGAACTGCTGCGGGATACCAGCATGCGGCTGCTCCCGATCACGCGCAAAGACGCGGACGCGATGCTCCGGGAGTTGAAAACCTTTGCGTTGCTCGATGGTTATCGCGGCGCGCCCAAGGCCGATATCAACGCGCTGGTCGATTGCATTGTCGCGTTCGCCGACATGGCCACCACCCTGGGCACAAAGCTCGACGAGGCAGAGATCAACCCGTTGCGGGTATTTGCCGAAGGGCAGGGCGTGAGGGCGGTGGATGGCCTGACACTGCTGGCCTGAGGTGCCACCTGTTCCACTGTGTGGAATAGGTGGATTGACCCCCACACCCTCGGTTTCATAATCAAGACAGCTTCATCAACGACTCATAAAAACAAGTAGGTCGCTATGAACGTACTTAATTGCACATCGAATCAACGGCTCCCTCTGGGTAATGTCCATTTTCAGAGCGGGAGCCCATCATGCCTGTCGCATTGAAATCCATCACCCAGCCCAAAGGCGCTGAACGCGACGAGCAGGCTTCATCGCTCATTCAGTTCGTCGGCGTCTCCAAATCCTTCACCGTGAAAGGTGTGGCCAAGCAGGCCTCCCATAGCATCAACCTGTCGATCAAGAAGGGCGAAGTGGTCACCGTGGTCGGGCCGTCGGGATGCGGCAAGTCCACCCTGCTGAACATGGTCGCGGGGCTGTTTGCGCCCACCGAAGGGCAGGTGGTCTACAACGGCAAGGCCGTTTGCGGGGTCAATGGCCGTACCGGCTACATGACCCAGAGTGATCACTTGCTGCCCTGGCGTGATGTGGTCGGCAACATTGCCGTGCCGTTGGAAATCCAGGGCATGGCCAAGGCCGAACGGCGCGTGCGCATTCAGGAACTGATTCAACTGGTGGGTCTTGAAGGCTTTGAAAAGTCTTATCCCAGCCAGCTCTCCGGCGGCATGCGTAAACGTGCTGCCCTGGCCCGGCTGCTGGCGTATGACCCCGAAACCCTGCTGATGGACGAGCCCTTCGCGGCACTGGATGCGCAATTGCGCATGCGCATGCAGACCGAGCTGATCCGACTCAGTCGCCGGTTGAACAAGACCGTCATCTTCGTCACCCACGATTTGGATGAAGCCGTGGCACTCGGCGACCGTTGCCTGATCTTCGCCGGCCGCCCCGGCACCATCGTCAAGGACGTGCAGATCCCCCTGGGCGAGGAGCGCAACATTTTGCAGTTGCGCAAGGACCCCCGCTATCACCAGCTCTGCGGTGATTTGTGGGATTTCATGACCCCGTCTTTGAACGATGCAGAAAAGGATAACCGAGCATGAATATTTTCCTTGGACGCCTGGCGATTTTCATCGTGATTTTCGGCACCTGGCAACTGTCGTCGGGGCCGTTGATCGATCCCTTTTTCGTTAGCTCACCCAGTGAGATCGCCGGCAAGTTCTACGAGCTGGTCATCAGTGGCAGGCTGTTTTCTCATGGCGGGATAACCGTGGTGGAGACGCTCGCAGGCTTCGTGCTCGGGGCAACTGTCGGGATTGCGGTGGGGCTGTTGTTGGGCCGTAACGAATTGCTGGCCAAGCTGCTTGATCCGATCCTGATCTCGATCTACAGCTTGCCGAAAGTGGCCCTGGCTCCGCTGTTCATCATGTGGTTCGGCATCGGCATCGAGATGAAGATCATCCTGACCGCCACCATTGTGTTCTTCCTGGTGTTCCTCAACACCTACAGCGGCGTACGTGCGGTTGACCGCGAGCAGCTTGAGATCCTGCGCTTGATGGGCGCCCGCGAACACCACCTGATCACCAAGGTGGTATTCCCCTCGGCCATCCAGTGGGTGTTCACCGGCCTCAAGCTTTCGGTGCCCTACGCCCTGATCGGCGCCATCGTCGGCGAAATCATGGCCTCCAATCGTGGGCTCGGCTACCTGCTGCAGGATGCCGCCGGGCAATTGGACACCGCCGGTGTGTTCGCTGCACTGGTCGCGATTATCGCCCTGGCGCTGCTGCTGCAAGCGGTCGTGCGGATGGTTGAAACCCGTCTGATGCCGTGGAAAAAAGACCTGGGTGATCGTGAAGCTTCGGTTTGACCTGTTCATAACGCACAAGAAAATACAGGTGTACGCATGTCTATTAAAACGCTGATTGCAAAGATGGGTCTGGTCGCTTCGCTGGTTGCCGCAAGCGCTGGCGCCTATGCGCAGGACATCAAGGTTGCCTTGGGCACCGACGGCTTCGTGCACATGCCACTGTTCGTGGCGGTGGATGGCGGCTATTTCAAGAAACAGGGGATGAATGTCGAACTGATCAAGTTCAAGGGCGGCGGTGCCGCGACCTCGGGCCTTGCCAGTCGAACCGTCGAGTTCTGTTCGTGCGCGATCCAGAATTCGATCAATGCGAAATTGAAGGGCGCCGACCTGACCTTGCTGGGGCGACTGGTCGGGCAGTATGCGAGCAATGTGGTCATCAGCCAGAAGAAAGCCGACCAGCTCGGACTGACCGCGCAAACCCCTATGGAAGAGCGCTTGAAGGCGATGAAGGGCTTGAAGATTGCCGTCAGCGGTTCGGGTGGCAGTGCCGACTTCCTGGTGCGCTTCCTCGGTGAAAAAGGTGGCCTTTCGGCAGAGAAAGACTTCACCTTGCTCTACCTCAACAGCGCCAGTGCCATTCTGACCGCGTTCTCCCAAGGACGTATCGATGGCTTTGCCTTGTCCTCGCCAACTTCGGACAGCGCGATTATCGAGCACAAAGGTTTCACACTGTTGGACATGGCCGACGGGCAGGTCAAGGAACTCGATGGCTATCCTTCGATCGCCTTGAGCGCACGCAAACAGTGGGCTGATGAAAACCCGCAAACCGTGAAGCAATTCCTCGACGGCCTGGCACAAGCGACAAAACTGATCAACGAAAACCCTGAGCAAGCGATGAAGCTGGTGCGCGCCCGTTTTGAAGGTACGCCGGATAACGTCTATGCGGCGGCTTGGAAATCCAACAAGCACTCGTTCCCGCAATCGCCTTATTTGAGTGAAGAAGATGTGGCCCGGGCCATTGCGTTTCTCGGCAAGATCCAGGGCCAATCGATTCCCGGCAAGGCCAGCGACTACATGACCTCCATGCGCTGATCCTCCCCTCTCAACACTGATGCAGGTACCGGTCCACCGATCTCGACTGAGTTCGGTGTGGCCGAGTACGGCCTGGAATTGCTCATGAATAATAAGAAAACAGCTGCATCCTGGGGCGTCATCGTCGCCGTCGGGCCATGGCTTGCCAACGCGCAGGCCTCGGATTTCCTGGCGGATGCCAAAGTCGACCTGGAGATGCGCAACTTCTACATGAACCGCGATTTTCGCGACGGCAGCGGCCAATCAAAACGCGATGAATGGGCCCAGGGTTTCATTCTTCGTGCACAGTCGGGCTACACCCCCGGATTTGTCGGCTTCGGCCTGGACGCTATCGCCATGGTCGGCCTGAAACTCGACTCCAGCCCCGACCGCACCGGCACCGGCTTGCTGCCGGTACACGATGACGGCAGGGCGCCCGATGAATATTCCAAGGCCGGCTTGACGGCAAAAATGCGCGTGTCCAAAACCGAGTTGAAGGTGGGTACCTTGATGCCCAAGCTGCCCACGTTGCAATCGAACTTCGGGCGTTTGCTCCCGCAGACCTTCCGCGGTGGCATGCTCGAATCCCGCGAGTGGGGTGGCCTGGAGCTGATTGGCGGGCACCTTGATCAAGTCACTGACCGTGATGTCACCGGCGCGCAAGGGCTGGCCATCAATAACAAGAATCGACGATTCAGGGGCCCGCTCGATGGCGGCAACTTTGAACTGGCGGGCGCCGCCTATCGTTGGAAGACTGTGCAGCTGACCTACCAGGTCGGTCGCCTGGAAGATGTCTACCAGCAACATTTTCTGGGACTCACCAGCGCCCACGAGGTCGGTGAGGGCAAGTTCAAGTCGGACCTGCGGCTGTTCATCAGCGACGACCAGGGACAGGCACGCGCCGGGCAGGTGGACAATCGCGCGTTCAGCGCAATGACCACCTACGAATGGCGGGGCAATGCGTTCAGCCTGGGTTATCAGGCCATGAGTGGAGATTCGGCATTTCCCTACGTCGAGGGCACCGACCCGTACCTGGTCAACTTCGTGCAGGTGGGCGACTTCGCCGAGAAGGGCGAGCGTTCATGGCAACTCCGGTATGCCCGTGACCTGGCGACATGGGGCCTGCCGGGGCTGACCTTCATGACTCGCTATATCAAGGGCACGGATGCAGAAGTGCTGGCCACCGATTCAGGCCGTGAGCACGAACTGGACATCGAATTGCAGTATCGGGTGCAGAGCGGGCCGCTCAAGGCCCTGGACATACGCCTGCGCAACGCCGCGTACCGCTCGGACTTCTCCCGCAATGCCAACGACACGCGGGTGATCCTCAGCTATCCCATTTCCTTCCTGTAACTCGGGTAACCCTCATGGATTCCTTGGTAAGTCTGAAAACAGATGACGGCATCGGTGTCATCACAATCAACAACCCGCCCGTGAATGCCTTGTCCCAGGGCGTGCGGCAACAACTGTCAGCCTGTCTGGCGCAGGCGCAGGCCGACCCCGCTGCGCAGGCCATTGTCATCACCTGCCAGGGCAAGACGTTTGTGGCCGGCGCCGACCTCAAGGAGTTCGACCAGCCGTTGATGGAACCGCACTTGCCGGACATTCTGAACGTTATCGAAAACAGCCAGAAACCGGTGATCGCCGCTCTGCATGGTTCGGTGCTCGGTGGTGGCCTGGAGCTGGCGCTGGCGTGTCATTTGCGCATCGCCGATGAACACACAGTGCTGGGCCTTCCTGAGGTCAGTCTGGGCTTGATACCTGGCGCGGGCGGCACACAGCGCCTGGTTCGCCTGTGCGGCGCGCTGGTTGCCGTTGACGTGGTAATTGCCGGGCAGCGGCTGACGGCGGTACAGGCGCAGGCTGTCGGGCTGGTGGATCACTGCGTGACCACCGACCTGCAAAGTGCGGCGATCGAGCACGCGATGCGCTTCCTCCTCACCGATCCATTCTGGCGGCGCACGCGGGATCGATTGAGACCTGCCCACGACGCTACTGAGTTCGAGGCGAAGGTGGCAGGGGTGATGAAAAGACTGGTTGGGCAACAAGCCCCCCAGGCCGCCCTTGAAGCGATCAACGCAGCCCTGACCGAGTCGTTTGACGACGGTATGGCGTTGGAGCGTTCGCTGTTTATCGGACGGCGGCAGTCGGCCCAGGCCAAGGCCTTGCGGCATCTGTTTTTCGCCGAGCGGGCCCTGGCCGACCGTACGCGCAAGCTCGCCGACAATGGCCAGGCGCACGCGATTCAAAAGGTCGCGGTGATCGGTTCGGGCACCATGGGCGCCGGGATTGCCATTTGCGTGGCCAACGCAGGTTTTGTTGTGAGCCTGATCGATGTGCAGGACGCCGCGCTGCAACGCGGCGTAAAGAACATTGACGACTATTACCGGGATGCGTTGCTCAAGGGGCGCATGGACGAACACGCCTGCCAGGAACGCCGGGCGTTGATCCTGCCATCGACTTCTATGGACGCTGTGGCGGACGCCGATCTGGTTATCGAAGCGGTGTTTGAAGACATTGAGGTCAAACGCGCGGTGTTTCGCCAACTGGATACCCTGTGCAAGCCGGACGCGATTCTGGCGACCAACACCTCGTACCTGGACATCGAGGCCATCGCCGATTGCACGCGGCGCCCGCAACAGGTGTTGGGCATGCACTTCTTCAGCCCCGCGCCGGTGATGAAGCTCCTGGAAGTGGTGCGCACCACCCAGACCGACAGGTCGGTCCTGGCTGCGGTGCTGACCTTGGCGCGGCGTCTGGGCAAGGTGGCGGTCACCGTGGGGGTGTGCGACGGCTTCGTGGGTAATCGGCTGTTGGCCGCGAGGGAGCGCGAAGCCATGTTTCTGCTGGAGGAGGGCGCGTCGCCCGAGGCTGTCGACCGGGTGATGCGTGCGTTTGGCTTCCCCATCGGCCCCTTTGAACTGCGTGATATGGCCGGTGTGGATGTCGCCTGGCGCAACCGCCAGGGGCGTCTGTTG
>LNAP01000935.1_pt1 | contig 55802 bp, 44 predicted proteins | sample 602601 | NCBI WGS metagenome assembly LNAP01 (sample SAMN02440304, study PRJNA202911) | soil metagenome | biome: Subtropical and temperate rainforests or woodlands; isolation source: soil samples (1 kg each in a 20% v/v slurry with milli Q water) were... ...
GTGGCGAGGCCGCGTCCGGCCGAGGAGCCGCCCGCGGCCTGGAGGGAAGGGATGCCCCCGGCGACGGCGGCCCCGCCGGCGCATTCACTTCGCTCGAGGCCGCGGGCGGCTCCTCGGCGGCACGCGACATCGCGACCGTCAATCCCGCGACGATCGCGACGCTCAGGGACAACCATCCGGCGCTACGCATGAACCCTCCTCGCCGGCGCCGCTAGCGCGCCAGCACGATCGACACCTGGATCTGGCCGCGCGTGCGCAAGACCTCCAGCGCCACGTCGTCGCCGTGGCGGCTGACGCGCAGATCCACGCTGGACTCGCCGAGGCGCAGATCGCGCAAGATCACCTCGTTCAGGAACGGCGGCAGATGCGGATTGCGCAACCGGATCTCGCCGCGGCCGACGTCGAACTCGATGCCGAGCGCCGCCTCCAGCAGCGTGAACGGCGTCGCGCTGGCCCAGGCCTGTGGCGCGCAGGCGACCGGATAGAGCGTCGGGCCGCGTCGCTTCTCGCGCCGGAAGCCGCAGAACAATTCCGGCAGCCGCCGCAGGTCCATGTAAGTGGCCGCGTCGAACAGGCCCTTGAAGACATGCGCGACCGAATGCTTCAGCCCGTAGCGCGCGAGCCCGAGCGCAATCAGCGCGTTGTCATGCGGCCAGATCGACCCGTCATGATAGGACATCGGATTGTAGCGCACCTCGCCCTGCGCGACGGTGCGGATGCCCCAGCCCGAGAAGAAATGCGGCCCCATCAGATCGGCGGCGACCAGACGTGCGCGATCCTCGCGGATCATGCCGCTGAACAGCACCTGCCCGGCATTCGAGGTCCGCACCTTGCAGGGCCGCTTCTTGCCATCGAGCGCGAGCGCATAGGTGCCGAGCTCCTCGCACCAGAATGCCTTCTCGAACCGCTCGGCCAGTGACTTGGCTTCCGCCTCGAGCTTCCTGGCAAGCTCGGGCTTGCCCAGCCGCAACGCGCAACGCGCGGCAAGCTGCTTTGCGACAAAGACGTAACCTTGCACCTCCGCCAGCGCGAGATTGCCCTCCGCAAGCTGGCCGTCGGCGTGGAAGATCGCGTCGTAGGAGTCCTTCCAGCCCTGGTTGGCCAGCCCCTTTTCGGTCGCGCGCTGATATTCGACAAAGCCGTCCTGATCGGGGTCGCCGGGACCGTCGATCCAGGCAAGCCCCGCCTCGATCGCCGGCCAGAGCTCGATGAGTGTCTTCTCGTCGCCGGTGCGCTCGAAATAGCGCCCTGCCAGCAGCACGAACAAGGCGGTCGAGTCCACGCTGCCGTAATATTGCGCGAACGGCACCTCGCGCAGCGCGGCCATCTCGCCGCCGCGCATCTCGTGCAGGATTTTTCCGGGCGCAGCATCGGCCAGCGGATCGACCTCTTTGGCCTGGAAATGCGCCAGCCGCCGCAACACGCCTTTGGCGATGCGCGGGTCGACCCACAGCATTTGCAGCGCGGTGATGAGGCCGTCGCGCCCGAACGTCGTCGAGTACCAGGGAATACCGGCATAGGGATAACGGCCCTGCGGCGTCTCCGTCATCAGCATATTGAGGTCAGCCATGGCCTGACACAGCACCTCGTTGAAGATGTCGTTGGAGGTCTCGATGCTGGCCGCCCCCATCGTCGATTGCCTCATCTCGCGGCGATGGGCCAGCAGGCCCCTGAAGAAGCGCGCCGGCTTCTCAGCGATCGGCCGGTTGCAGGACGCCGCCACGAACAGCGATTTCGACTCGTGCGGATCGAGCTCGAGCTGCCAGGTCGCCGCATTCACCGACAGTCGCGTCGGCCGCGGGTCGAAATGCAGACCGGTGGTGCGCTGGGCATCGTCGAGGCCGCGGTATTCGAACAACACGTCAGTCGGCCCAAGCTGCTTGCTCGTGCCGGTTCCGCGGCGCGAGCGTCGTTCGCCGCGGACCTCGAACAGATCGGCAAAGTCATTGCCGAACAGCAGCGTCAGTTCGAAGCTGGCGCGCCGATCGCCATGGTTCTGCACGCCGATGCGCTGATAGGCCGTTCCGCGCCACAGGAAGATCGTGCGCACGATGTGCAGCAGATCCTTCTGCAGCACCAGGCTGCCACCGCGATAGATATCCGGGTTGGTGAGGTCGACGGTCAGCCCCGAATTGTCGTCGCGCAGATTCGAGCCGAGCAGCAGCGGCTGGAGATCGTCCAGCACGAGCTCGAGCCGCGCGAGGTAGCGCGTGTCATGGTTGAACAGACCATCGGGCCCGCCGGCGGAGGCGCCGATGTCGCCGTGGCTGTCGAGCACGATGAAGGTATCGTCATGCTTGAGCGAGCGCCGCGGTCGCGCCGATGGCCCCGTCATCGGAATGTAGAAAGGCTGCTCGGCGACCTGTTCCGAAGTCCGGGTCACCGAGACGAGTTGTGTTACGGCTTCGGCCGCCATGGGCTGCTCCCCTGCGCTGGTGTCGAGACGCAAACGACTCGAACGCGACTGTTGATCTACGCGGCTGCTTGCGCGAGCCGGCTCATTTCCTGCGTGACCAGCTCACGATACGGCCCATGGCCCTGCATCAGACGCTCGGGCGAGCCGTCCTCGATGATCTTACCACCCTTCAGTACGACCACGCGGTCGAAATTCCGCAGCGTTGCCAACCGATGCGCGATCGCGATCACGGTCCGGCCGCGCATCAGGCGCGACAGCGCCTCGCGGATTGCTTCCTCCGATTCGCTGTCGAGCGCGGCAGTCGCCTCGTCCAGCAACAGGATCGGCGCGTCCTTGAGGAAGGCGCGCGCGATCGCGATTCGCTGGCGCTGGCCGCCGGACATCTTGACACCGCGGTCGCCGACCATGGTGTCGAGGCCTTCCGGCAGGCTGTCGATGAAATCGCAGCGCGCCGCAATCGCCGCGCGCAGCACCTCGTCGTCGGTCGCATTGGGCCTGCCATAGCGAATGTTCTCGCGAATGGAGCGATGGAACAGCGAGATGTCCTGCGGCACCACGGAGATGGCTTCCCGCAGGCTGAGCTGGGTGACCATGGAGATGTCCTGGCCGTCGACGGTAACGCTGCCCTCGTCGACGTCGTAGAAGCGCTGGAGCAGCGTGAACAGCGTGGACTTGCCGCCGCCGGACTGGCCGACCAGGCCGACGCGCTGGCCGGGCTGCAGCCGCAGGCTGAACCGCTCGAAGATCTTCTCGTTGCCGGGATAGCCGAAGGTGACATTGTTGAACGCAATCGCCGCGCCGCTCTTGACCAGCGGCTCCGCCCCCGGATGATCGCGCAGCTCATGCGGCACCAGCAGCGTCGCGATCGCCTCGGTCAGGCGCGCGACATGCTGGGTGACATCGACCAGCGCCACGGCAAGGTCGCGCGTCGCGCTCAGGATCGAGATGCCGAGCGTACAGACCAGCACGACGTCGCCGGTGGTCGCCTCGCCCTGTTGCCAGAGCGTGACCGCCCAGGCCATCAAGGCGATCGTCAGCAGCACGGTCACGGCGGCATGCAACAGGCGCAGTTTCTCCAGATAGCGCAGGCTGCGGCTTCGTGCCGTGAGTTCCCGATTCACCGTGGCGTCGAACCGCTCGTGCTCGTGACCGATGCCGCAGAAGGCGCGGACCAGCGGCATATTGCTGATGACGTCGATCATCTCGCCGTCGACGACAGCGGCCTTGTCGGCGAAGTCGTCATGGAGCGGCTTGCCGGCCGCGGCGAGACGGAACATGACGGCCACCATGCCGCCCGCGATCACAATCAGGCCAAGCGCCATATAGGGACTGACGGTTCCAATCAAGGCGACGGCCGCAACTGTGGCGATGCACGGTGGCAACACATTCCAGACGAACATGTTTTCGACCGTGAACACGGCATTCGATGTGGCCGTAATGCGGCTGGTCAACATGCCCGGCATCCGGTCCGAGAAATAGCTTGGCGAATGCCCGGTCAGATGACGGAAGATGTCACGGCGCAAATCGCCCGTGACGCGAACAAAGGTAAAGCTCGCTGTCCAGCTCGCGATCCGCCACAGGAAGTTGTCCGCGGCGATCAGCGACATAAGCAGAATGAGTGCCAGCCATACGCCGCCACCATGCGATGGCCCCGCCGACAGAGCATCGACCAACGATTTGACGCCATATTGTGTGCCCACTGAGCAGGCAACGGCTGCAACGACAGCGATCAGGATCACCAGGTGCGTGGCCAGATGTTGCCGCAGATAGCGCAAGACAAAGGCAAATGGCCTGCGCGCGTATCCAGAAAGATGATCCATGTGACTGCGACCCCGTCGTGATGTTTCTAATTTTGTTAGTGATCGACTGAACATCGACCGCTTCGCCTCGGTTCCCGGGCAAGACCATCACGACATGCGGATGCGGACGATGTGAGAAGAGCTGATGGCATCATCGCGACCACGCCGCTGTGTGTCGAAGAAGTAACGTTCACTAGGAGGAACTTCGCACATGCGAGAACGTTCCCCTATTGGCATGCCGGTGCCGAGGCTGGGTGTTTAACGATCATGATCGCAGAGGAGATGGCGAGATGCGCATCGCGCAGGTAGCTCCGTTGACGGAGGCCGTTCCACCCAAGCTCTATGGCGGCACCGAACGGGTGGTGCACTGGTTGACGGAAGAGTTGGTGGCCCTTGGACACGACGTGACGCTGTTCGCCAGCGGCGATTCACAGACATCGGCGAAGCTGGACGCAACGTGGCCGCGGGCGCTTCGCCTCGACGGTTCCGTGCGCGATCCCAATGCGCTGCACATGGTGATGCTGGAGCGCGTGCGGCAGAAATGTGACGACGAGGAGTTCGACTTCCTCCACTTCCATCTCGACTATTACCCATGGTCACTGTTCCATCGGCAGCCGACACCGTTCCTGACCACGCTGCACGGCCGGCTCGATCTTCCCGAGCATCAGCCGGTGTTCAACACCTTCTCCAAGGTCCCCGTCATCTCGATCTCGAATGCGCAGCGCCGTCCGGTGCCGCAGGCGAACTGGGTGCGGACCATCCACCACGGCCTGCCGGAGAATTTGCTGACACCCAAGCCGGCAAAGCAGGAATATCTCGCCGTGCTCGGCCGCATCGCGCCCGAGAAAGGCGTCGATCGCGCCATCAAGATCGCGATGCAATGTGGCATCCCGCTGAAGATCGCGGCCAAGGTCGATCGCGCCGATCAGGATTATTACGACGAGCTGATCAAGCCGATGATCGCAGGCAATCCGCTGGTGGACTTCATCGGTGAGATCGGCGACCACGAAAAGTCCGACTTCCTGAGCGGCGCGCTCGGCCTGCTGCTGCCGATCGACTGGCCGGAGCCGTTCGGCCTGGTGATGATCGAGGCCATGGCCTGCGGCACGCCGGTGATCGCCTTCAACCGCGGCTCGGTGCCGGAGATCATCGACGAGGGCCTGACCGGCTTCATCGTCGAGGACATCATCAGCGCGGCCGGCGTTGTCAAGCGGCTTCCGCAGCTGGACCGCGCCGCGGTCCGCAAGCAGTTCGAAACGCGGTTCACGGCGCGGCGGATGGCGCTGGATTATCTCGCGGCCTATCGCAGCCTGATCGAGAAGCAAGCGCCGCGGATCAAGCTGGTGAGCAGCGCGGAGTAGCTGACAAAAGACGGTGTCGTCCCGGCCTTCGCCGGGACGACACCGAGCATGTTGCGGCAGCGTCGCCCTACACCACCACCGCCCGCTTCGGTTCCACGATCTCGAACATCCGCGGGAACTCGTCCATCAGGCCCATTAGCTCCGCCAGCTTCATCGGGTTTCCCGCGAGCTTGACCTTGCCGGCAGCCACCGCCTCCGGAAAACTCGTCAGCTTCGCGATCACCTCATCGAGTGTCGCGCGCGCGAGCGTGAAGCTGGCATCGGCGCCCTCCATTTGCACGCCTTCGGTGTAGGTCAGCGCGCAATTCTCCAGATTGAGCACGAACGTCTCGCCCGTATCCGAAAAGCTCCAGTTCAGCACGATGTGCTTTCCTTCCGCCTTCGGGCCGTTGAGGCGGATGCCAAGCACGTCCCAGAGCTGTGAAGTGCGCAGTGCAGCCAGCGTCTCGCGCGGCATCGGCGGACGCTGCGGCGTCTTCGGCATGCCCTGACGAAGTTCCTGCGCGCCGAATAGATAGGCATTGCGCCAGGTCGCGCTCTCGGCGGCATAGCCGAGCTGCTCCAGCGTGTCGGCGAGCAACGCACGCGCTGCCGCATTGTCCGGCTCGGCGAAAACGAGATGACCGAGCGCCTGGGCGACGAAACGAAACTCGCCCTTGTCGAAGTCGGCACGCGCCCGCGCGAGAATGGCGTCGGCGCCGCCCATGTACTCGACATATTTCCTGCCCGACTCGGCCGGCGGCAGCGGATCGAGATTGACCGGATTGGCGTCGTACCATCCAAGATATTTCTGGTAGATCGCCTTCACATTATGGCGGATGTGGCCGTAATAGCCGCGGCCATGCCAGGCGCCCTCCAGGCTCTTCGGCAGCCGGATCGTCTCGGCGATCTCGGTGGCGGTGAGGCCGTGGTTCATCAGGCGGATGGTCTGGTCATGCGCGAACTTGTAGAGGTCGCGCTGCTGCCGGATCATGGTGCCGATGCGCTCGCGTCCCCACACCGGCCAGTGATGCTGGCCGCACATCGCCTCCGCCTTGCCGTCCCAGAGCTGTAGGGCCTCGTTGAGGTACTTCGACCAGGCCAGCGCATCGCGCACGTCGGCGCCGCGGAACGGCAGCAGATTGTGGAAATTGTGGGTGCAATTCTCGGCGAGGTTCAGCAGCTTGTAGCGCGGGATGAAGAAATGCATCTCCGCCGGGGCTTCGCTGTTCGGCGCCATCTGGAATTCGAACTCAACGCCGTCGATCACGCGCCGGTCGCCGGTCGCCATGATCAGGTCGGTCGGTCGCAGCAGCGCGACCGAGCCCGCTGCCATCGACTTGCCGAGGCCGCAATCGACCTGCCCTCGCGCTCCCTTTGCCAGGAACGGGCCGAATTGGTATTGCGCTCGGCGCAGCATCGCCGGTCCCGCGATGATGTTCTCGGACACCGCGTGCTCCATGAACAGGTTCGGCGCGATGATCGGCACGCGCCCGGTGGCGAGCGCATCCTCCTCCAGCACGCCGCGCGCACCGCCCCAATGGTCGGTGTGGGTATGGGTGAAGATCACGGCTGCAACCGGCCGCAGGCCGCGGTGCCTGAAATAGAGGTCGAGCGCGGCACGCGCCCCCTCGATCGAGGTCAGGGTGTCCACGACGATGACGCCGCTGTCGCCCTCGATCAGCGTCATGTTGGCGATGTCGAGCCCGCGCACCTGGTAGACGCCGGGCACGACCTCGAACAGCCCGTGCTGCATGTTGAGCCGCGACTGCCGCCACAGGCTCGGATTGACCGTCGGCGGCGCCTCTTCAGTGGACAGGAAGCCGTAGGGCTTCAGGCTCCAGACCGTCCGCCCCTGCGGGTTGGTGATCTCCGCGTTCTCGATCGTGCCGAGGAAGCCACGCGCGGCATCATCGAAATCCCGCGTGTCGGAAAACGGCAGCGCATTCAGCATCGCCGCTTGCTGCGCTATGACGGACGGCGTTGCGTCCTTCGGCGTGTCGGCATCGATGCTGCTCATAAGGCCCTCCCCGGCTCGTCTTGCTTAGGGAGGCATCTAACCGCATCTCGATTGCGGTTCCAACAGGTCCTTACGCGGCCACCCCTGCGGCAACCGGCTGGTCAGATGCGGTCGTGCCTGCCATTCGCAGCTCTCGCGCCAGCACGTAGCCGCCGCCGTCCTGCTTGGCGCGGTACATCGCCCGGTCGGAGCGCGACAACAGCGCCTCCGCGGTGCGCCCATCCTCCGGCGCGACGGCAACGCCGACGCTGACGCCGAGCGTGATCACCTGTCCGTCGACATTGTAGGCCGCGCCGATCGATTGCACGATCCGCCGTGCCATCGATTCCGCATCGGCCGCCGCGCGCTGCACCAGGATGAACTCGTCGCCGCCCATCCGGACCACGAGATCGTCATGCGCGGCCAGCGCCTTGAGCCGCCCGGCGACCTGCCTCAGCAGCGCGTCGCCGACGGGATGGCCGAAGCGGTCATTGGCCTCCTTGAAGCGGTCGAGATCGAGCGTATGAACGGCAACCATCCCGGCCGTCAGCATCGGCGGCAAGTCCGCGGCCAGCACCGAACGATTGGACACGCCGGTCATCGGGTCGATACGCGACAGCTGCTCGAATTGCCGCTTGAGCGTAATCTGGTTGATCGAGGCGTTGAAGCTCAGCCGCACCATCTCGAAGCTCGCGGCCACATACATCAGGATGAGGAGCCCGAGCCCGACATGGCGGAGGTCGGGCTGCATGAACGTCACGATCGCGGCTGGCGCTGCGATCGCGACGAGATCGAGCAGCGCCGCGACGGGACGCAGCGCCAGCCGCGCCACCACACCGGCGCCAAAACCGAAGCCGATGCCGATCGCCATCACGGAACACAGCGCGTCGCCCAGCACGATGCTGCGCGCGGCAAACACGCCAAGCACCAGGGCCGTCGCGACCGTGCCGGCAATGTAGCGCCGCTCCCAGCCCGCGGCTTCGGCCCGGCCGAGCTGCGGCGGACGCGCGAGGCGACGACGGAATGCAACAATCTCGAACAGGCGGACAATGGCCACCGCGATCCCGGCAACGCTCAACACTGCCGTCGCGGTGTCGCCGGTCTCGTAGGTCATGATGGCGCCGACCATCGCCTGGCAGGCAGCCGCGAGAATGGTGGGCATCGTCGTGCCGTGAAGGCCCGTGATGACCTCCATATAGACGGCGTCGGAAATCGACGCCCGTCCGGTCTCCATTCTATTGAACAACATGCCAGCCCCATCCGCTGGCATGGTCCTACCGCATATCCGTAAAAATGCGTGCAACGCACCACACCGGCATTTGAGCGCGCGGGTTTACCGCGCGTTAGCCATGTGCCGTCCGGCCGCCCTCACTGGTGCATTCCCAGCACCCGCGGCAGCCACAGCGTCAGATCGGGCCAGTAGGTCACGATGACGAGAAAACCGAGCATGGTGAGGAGCCATGGCATCACCGCCACAGCGAGCTCCGTGATTCGCATTCGCGCTATCATGGAGGCGACATAGAGGTTGAGGCCGACAGGCGGATGGCAGAGGCCGACCTCCATGTTGACGTCCATCACGATGCCGAAATGCACGAGGTCGATGCCGAGCTTCTTGGCCGCCGGCGCCAGGATCGGCGCCATGATCAGGATGATCGAGTTCGGCTCCATGAAGTTGCCGGCGAGCAGCAGCAGAACGTTGACCACCAGCAGGAAGCCGACCCAGCCGAGATTCTGCGCCGCGATCCAGTCCGCCAGGGTCGACGGCAGGTTCTCGTTGGAGAGCACGAAGGAGAACAGCACCGCGTTGGTCACGATGTAGAGCAGCATCGCGCTGGTGTTGGCGGCACGCAGCAGCACGCGCGGCACGTCCACGATCTTGATTGCCTTGTAGACGAACACGGCGATGACGAAGGAGTAGACCGCGGCCATCGCCGCCGCCTCGGTGGCGGTGAACAGGCCGCTGTAGATGCCGCCGATGATGATGACGACCAGCATCAGGCCCCAGATGCTCTCGCGGAAGGTGCGAACGGTCTCGCCCCAGCTCGCCTTCGGCAACCGCGGATAGTTCCGATTGCGCGCGAGCCACCAGGTGACGATGCAGAGCATCGTCGTCAGCAGGATGCCGGGCAACAGGCCCGCAACGAACAGCGCGCCGATCGAGGTGTTGGTGGAAACCGCGTAGACGATCTTCGGGATCGACGGCAGCATCAGGATGCCGAGCGAGCCGGCCACCGTGATGATGCCTGCGCCGAAGTGCATGGGGTAGCCGTGCCGCACCATCTCCGGCAGCACGATGGCGCCGATCGCGGCCACGGTCGCGACGCTCGAGCCGCAGACCAGCGCGAACATCGCGCAGGCGACGATGCCGGCAAGGCCGAGGCCGCCATGCCAGTGACCGATCAGCGAGGTCGCGAAATTGATCATGCGCCGCGCGACGCCGCCATGGGTGAGGAAATTGCCGGCGAGGATGAAGAACGGGATCGCCATGATCTCAAAACCCTCGATGCCCGTGAAGAGCTTCATCGAGACCGCTTCGATCGGCACCGTGGTCAGCGTGAACAGGAACGTCATCACGGTGAGGCCGAGCGCGATCGAGACCGGGATGCCGGTGAGCATCAGCGCGATCAGCAGCGCGAACACCGTCGCGGCGCGCATCCACTGCGGGAGCGCAAGCACGCCGAACTTCTCGGCCAGGCACATGGCGAAGATCAGGATCGGCGCCATGATCAGGATGACACCCAGCGGCGAAACCTTTCGCGCGGCGGCCCTGGTTGCGGCGCCGGCGGGCTGCGGATGCAGCGCAGGTGAGCCATCGACCTCGACACCCTCGACATGCGCCTCGTCATGATGCGGCAAATGGCCAGTCCAGTAGTAGGACCACGAGACCTGGAGGAAGCGGAAGCACATCAGGCCGGAGCCGAGCGGGATCGCCAGATAGATGAACCACATCGGCGCTTCCAGGTCGTTGGACTGCTGGCCGGTATGGAACATCTCGCGCACGAAGGAGGCGCCGAAGGCGGCGATCATGCCGGTGAACAGCGCGCCGCAGAGCAGCGAGAACAGGATCACGTGCTTGCGCGAATGTTCGGGCAACCGGTTGACGAGCAGGTCGACACCGACATGGATGCCGGTGCGCACGCCATAGGCGGCGCCGAACTTCGCCATCCAGATGAACATGTAGATGCAGAGTTCCTGCGCCCAGGACATGTCGAGCTCGGACAGGAACTTGAACACGGCCATCGACAGCGTCGCGAGCCAGGTCATCCCGTGCGCGGCCGCCCATCTGGAGAGGACGATCGATTCGCCGGCACCGTAACGGTGCACCACGGCGATGAAGATCAGGCCAGTGGCAGCCGCGATGAGCGTCGCGATCAGCCACTCTTCGAGATGTTCGAGCCCACGGTTCAGCACGCGAAGCAAGTCAAAGTCCCCCCATCGATGCGAAACGGTCGGGAGTGCACACACTCCCGACCGTTCGTATTGTTCTCCCCGGAAAACGCGTCAGTTCATCTTGACGTCGAGTTCCTTGGCGACGAGATCGAGCACTTCCTGCCCGACCCGGCCCTTCGCCCATGTATAAGTCGGCCGCATCGCCTCCTGCCACGCTTTGCGATCGGCGTCAGTCAGATAATGCAGCTTGGTCTTGCCCGCCTTCTTGATCTCGGCCAGCGCGTCCTCGTTCTCCTGGTGCGCGATCAGGTTGGTGTAGTCGGTCGCCTCGTTCATCGCCTTCTCGAGCTGGGCACGAATGTCGGGCGGCAGGCCGGACCAGAATTTCGAGTTGACGATGACGGCGTATTGCAGATGCGCGTGATAGGACACGGTGATGTCCTTCTGCACCTCGTAGAACTTCTGCGTCAGATAGTTGGACGCGGTGTTCTCGCAGCCGTCGACCACGCCGGTCTGCAGCGCCTGGTAGACTTCCGAGAACGCCATGATCTGCGGGATCGAGCCCATCAGGCGGAAATACTGGTCGGCGATCTTCGATCCGGAGATGCGGAATTTCAGGCCCTTGAAGTCCTCCGGCTTCGTCAGCGGACGGTTCGACGACACCATGTGGAAGCCGTTGTCCCAATAGCCGAGACCGGTGATGCCCTTGGCTTCCAGCTTCTGGAACAGCCACTTGCCGATCGTGCCCTTCATCGCGCTGGAATAGGTCGCGTCGTCCTTGAACAGCCAGGGCAGGTCGAGCGCCTCGAATTCCTTGATCCCGAGCGGCGCGAACTTCGCGGTCGAAGGCGCCAGCATCTGCACCGAGCCGAGCTGGAGCGCCTCGATCTCCTCCTTGTCCTTGTAGAGCGAGGAGTTCGGATAGACTTCGACCTTGACCTTGCCGTCGGTGTACTTCTCGGCGAGTTCCTTGAACTTCAGCGCGCCCTTGCCCTTCGGGGTGTCGTTGGCGACCACGTGGCTGAACTTGATGACGATCGGGCTCTGAGCCTGGGCCAGATCAGGAAGCAAGGCAGGGACGAGAGCGAACGCGGCCGCAGCGACCGCGAGAAGCAGCTTGCGCATGAAGGACCTCCCCAATAACCCCTGAAACCGGGTCTTTTTGTTTTACGCCGTCAGTAGTGGCAGCAATCCACCACCCGAACAACTAGACCTAAGCCCAATTTGCCGCAGGCAAGCTATCTTGACGGTGACCAAATGCGCAAGCCGCTCGCCGCTGTCATCCCGACAGGCGATCGCATTGAAGCAGCTATCCTGCAGCCATCCTTCGAGACGCCCGCTTCGCGGGCTCCTCAGGATGAGGGCAGAGTGCGGCGCAGCAGTTTCAGCGGGCTTCGATGCCGATCAGCCTCATCCTGAGGAGCCCGCCAGCGGCGGGCGTCTCGAAGGATGAGGCGCGCGCTCAGGCTGGCCCAAGAGGCAGCGCGATCAGCCCCTGCGCTGGGCAACCATGAACAGGCGCCGGAACGGGAACAGCGTCTGCCCCGCTTCATTCTTCGGATAGGCCTTTGCAACGCGCATCCCATAGGCGGCCTCGAAGGCGGCCTTTTCCTCGCCCTGCAGGATGTCGAGATAGCGCGTCAGCCAGGTCCCCTTGGTCCATTCCTTCACGGGGTTCTCGCCTTCGAGCACCTGGAGATACTCGGTCTCCCAGATGTCGACGTGCTGCGAGAGCGGCGCAAGAAGGTCGTGATAGAAGGCCGGCCCCTCGACCGGCGGCGGGGTGACGAGATGTTCGACCTTGGACCGCCAGGGACCGTTCAGCGCGGTCTCGCCGATCAGCACATGCGAGGGCGCAAGGAAGTTGCGCGGCATCTGCACCGCGAGCACGCCGCCCGGCGTCACCGTCTCCATCACCGACGGAAACAATGCCGCATGATTGGGCAGCCAGTGCAGTGCGGCATTGGAATAGACGACGTCGTATTGCTGCGCGGGACGCCAATGGCCGAGGTCTTCATGTGACCATTCCACGTCTGGCGCCGCCTTGCGGCCGGCGGCAACCATCTCGGCCGAGCCCTCGACACCGGTGACGGTCGCATCCGGCCAGCGTTCCTTGATCAGCTTGGTGACATTGCCGGCGCCGGCGCCGAGGTCGGCGATCGTGCGCGGGCCGAAATCCGGAATCCGCATCAGCAGGTCGACAGCGGGCCGGAGCCGGTGGCCGGAGAACTTCAGATATTGCTGCGGATCCCAGACCATCGTTCAGCGCCTTTTCTTTTTCGTGTTTCCTTCGCGAGAGCTCTTGGTTACCACTGCTCGTCCCGGTCGGGCAAATCGCCGCACCCCGGACAGGCAGGAAACGAACAGCAAACGAACACCAGAATCAAAAAACCAAAACAAGAAAGCGTGTGACCATGGACCTCGGGCTCAAATCGAAAACCGCCGTCGTGACAGGCGCGAGCATCGGCATCGGTCGTGCCATCGCCAAGGGCCTGGCCGCCGAAGGCGTGCGCGTCGTCGGCGTGGCGCGGCGGACTGATCTGCTTGCCGAGCTGGCGAAGGAGGTTGGAGGCGGCTTGATCACGCCGCTCGAGCAGGACGTGATGGCCAAGGACGCCGCGGAGAACATCGCGGCCTTCGCGCTGAAGCAGCTCGGCCATGTCGACATCCTCGTCAACAATGCCGGCGGCAGCCGCCCGCTGCCGGTCGACGCGCCCGACAGTCAATGGGACGAGGCGATCGCGCTGAACTTCACCAGCTACCGCCGCATCGCGCATGCGCTGCTGCCGCAGATGATCGAACGCAAATGGGGCCGCATCGTCAACATCACCGGCAAGTCCGAGCCGGAAGGCCTCAACGCCGCCTTCGCCGCCAAGGCCGCCGTGCACGCCTGGGCCAAGGGCCTGTCGCGCGAGATCGGCGAGCACGGCATCACCATTAACTGCATCCCGCCCGGCCGCATCATGAGCGAGCAGATCCGCCGCAACTATCCGCCGGACTATCGCGAGCGTTTTGCGGAAGAGGAGATCCCGGTCGGCTATTGGGGCGAGCCGGAGGATCTGGCGGCGCTCGCGGTGTTTCTGGCGTCCCCGGTGGCGCGGTACATTACGGGGACGGTGATCCCGGTGGACGGGGGGTTGAGGCGGTATCAGTTCTAGATCTTCGCTCACGCCACGCGCTCGTTGCGCCCCCCCTCGCCCCGTTCTTACGCGTTCTTGCGGGGAGAGGGTTGGGGTGAGGGGCTGCCTCCGCATTCGCAGGATCTTATGCCATCTGCCGCAACCACGTTCGCGCAATCCTTCTTCCACGGCACACGTGCCTATTTGAAACCCGGCGATCTGATCATCGTTGGCTATCAATCCAACTTCACCGACGTGAAGCCGCTGTCCTGGGTTTATTTCGCGGCCACACTGGATGCGGCGATCTGGGGCGCAGAACTGGCCACAGGCACCGCACGCGGACGAATTTACGTCGTGGAGCCGACCGGACCGATCATGGACGATCCGAACGTGACGGATAAGAAGCTTCCCGGTAATCCGACGCTGTCATATCGCTCCCGTGATCCATTGCGGGTCATCGCCGAAGTGACGCAGTGGCAAGGCCACGCGCCTGAGAGGCTGCGACAGATGAGGGACAATGTTGCCCGCCTGAAAGCGGAGGGTAACAACATTATCGACTAAGGCATGATCCGAAAGATTGTGCGGTAGCCCGGAGAATCGGTCGAGCGCCGCGAAACCCATCGAGGGTGAGGCTGCTGTAGAGCGGGGCTGATTTGTACTGCAGCGGCTTTGAATCCTGCTGCTGTCCACGAATACGAACCCTGATCATCAACGAAAACCCATCGCGGCATGCATCCAAGGACCATGAATGAGCTTTGCGACTGGTCCATGATTGGTCGCGCGCAAGCTCGACGGCTATAGCCCCGAGACGTGGAGACCAGTCCGAGCCATTATGGCATAGTGAGATTTCGCTCATCGCAAGATCGCGGGCGAGGAGCCAAGGAGCTACAGCCTATTCATGGAGCAGCGTTTGCCAGTCCGGAGGCACCGCCCCGGCCGGTCCGGGCACCGGCTGGTCCAACGGATGCGCGTGAGGGCCTTGAAGCTTTGGGCCGGCGAAAGCCTCTCCCGTGCGATAGTCGTAGAACCATCGTTCGCCCGGCTCGAAGCTCGTGATGATGGGATGGCCTGTCGCCGCGTTGTGTTTCGATGCGTGCTGATTTGGTGACGTATCACAGCAGCCGATGTGACCGCATTCGACACATCTGCGAAGATGAAACCACCAGCCGCCCGCAGCCGAGCATTCCACACAACCCGTTCCGGTTGGCTTGGCTGCGAGGTTGATGCCATCCCTCTCAGACGTCATAGGTCAACTCACTGGAAGTGCTCGCGGTCAAGACAGATGTATTCACGCCGCGATCTCGTCCCCGATCCCTGCCATGATCGCATTTTGCCAGTGTTTTGCCCGACGGGTCAACGCCGCGACAGCACGGAACCTCTTGAAGGGCAGTGCGGGGCGCGTTCACACAAAGTTGCGGCTGCGATGCGAAGGCGTGACAAGCGGCATCGCTTCACGACGAAGAATCGGCACATTCCAATCCCCAACAATCGCGACCCAGATGCAGTGCCGTAGGGTGGGCAAAGGCGCGCTCCTTGCGCGCCGTGCCCACCATTTTATCCTCTCACTGCGAATGGTGGGCACGCTTCGCTTTGCTCACTCTACATACTGGACGTTTCGCGATCCGCGCCACGATAGCGCGTAGGATGGGTCGAGCGCAGCGAAACCCATCGACAGCATCCACCGTGAAACGTGATGGGTTTCGCAAATGCTCCACCCATCCTACGGCCCTCCGGTCTCCGGAGCGGACAGCGCCAACTCGCCCGGAGGAGTCGGCAGGGGGCCGACTCCGGACGTGGTACCCATTCTAGCCAGGCCGCAATCATCAAGCAGCGATGTGCCCCTTGGCCATGTTGGGGAGTTCGGCGGTCGAAAGGCCGGATCAAGGGTATTCGCCCATTAAGGGACAGCGCCGTTGAGGCATTCTCGCCTCGCCCAACAATAGGCCTTGCACCGCGTGCGCAATGGGTAGCTAATATTCGCCTCAGCGCACCACGCTACTCAGCCGTCGGAGGGCGCAAATGCAGAGCTACATAAACCACGAAAACATCAGACGTTATGAGAAGCTGATCGCCGTTAGTGAAGGTGACCCGTCACGCGACGAAGCACGGCACCAAACGCTGTTGCGACTCCTGGCCGAGGAAAGAACCAAGGACGAGAGACCTCACGACTGGCCAAACGTCTAATCGGGCCGCTCTGATCCAGCGTTATGCGACGCTCCGCACGACTCGGCCTAGGTTCTCAAGCACGAAGTTCGGAAGGCCGAGGTCGGCCGTCATTGCGGACCTGTTGTGGTATAAAAGTGCTGGGTCGCGTTCTGAACACAAAGTCGGAGCACATTGACCTCATCACCGTCCGTTGTTGGCTGTTATCGGTGACAGAGAGTGCTGCATGCTCCCGCCTGATCATGGAGCATCGGCTATGTCACACTATAAGGCCTACCTTATCTCCCGAGACGGCCACCACATTAAAGCCGTCGACCTTGAGTGCGTCGACGATGACGCCGCAAAGCGACGCGCTGAGCAGCTGACGGATTTTAGTGACGTCGAGCTATGGGAGCACGCCCGCAGAGTTGCGAAGTTTGGCAGCAGATCTGATTGAAGGACGCTAACCGCGGGTTTTCTCTGCCACCCATTCTCTGTCGGTCGCCGCGCAAGAAGGTCAGAACGGTTCTTGGCAGGCTGCTTTCGGGTTGTCGCTACGATAGCATCATGCCAGTGTTTTGCCCGACGGGTCAACGTGATCACGGTCACGCACGCCGTCGCGGCGCGGCTCGAAAACCCCTTGTCGATCAAGGGGCCTTCTACTGTGCATGGGGTTGTTTTCGACTTTTTTGTTTTGAGCCCCGAGAAAAAAGGCAGAAGGACCGGTAGGCCCGCTCACTCCGCCTGCAAGATCTCCGCAATCGCCGCCCCCGCCGCGATCGTGCCGAGCTTCCCCCCGACATCGCGCGTCGCCCTGCCCTCGCCGATCGCCCTCGCCACTGCCGCCTCGATCGCACGCGCGGCTTCCTCGTAGCGCACCGCGCCGCTTGTCTCGCCATGCCAGGCCAGCAGCAGCGCCGTCGACAGGATCAGCGAGACCGGATTGGCGACGTCCTGGCCGGCAATGTCGGGCGCCGAGCCGTGCGCGGCCTGCGCCATCGCGTAGCGGTCGCCGACATTGAGCGAGCCGCCGAGGCCGAGGCTGCCTGACAGCTCCGCGGTGAGATCGGACAGGATGTCGCCGAACATGTTGGTGGCGACGATGACGTCGAACCGATCGGGGCTGCGCACCACATGCGCCATCATGGCATCGACGAGGATGTCGTCGACCGCGAGGCCGGGATAGTCCTTGGCCACGGCGCGGCAGATGTCGAGGAACATGCCGTCGCCGATTTTGAGCACATTGGCCTTGTGCACGATGGTGAGATGCTTGCGCCGCTTCATCGCCAGACGGCAGGCGGCATGCGCGATGCGCTCGCAGCACAGCCGCGTGATCCGGCGCAGCGAGATCACCACGTCGGGCGTGACCAGCATCTCGCCATTGCCCTGCTCCATGTTGCGGTCGGCATAGAAGCCTTCCGTGTTCTCGCGCACCACGACGAGGTCGAAGTCGCCGAGCCGGCCGGGCCTCCCGGCATAGGTGCGCGCGGGCCTGACATTGGCGTAGAGGTCGAGGCTCTTGCGGAAATGCCTGGACGGATTGATCTCGCCATGCGCCTCGTCCTTGAAGTCGAAGGTCGCGGTCGGCCCGAGGATCAGGCCGTCGGCGGCGCGGACGATGTCGAGCAGCTCGGGGCGCACGGTCGTGCCGAATTGCTCGAGGCTCGCATGGCCGACCGCGTGCTCCTCCAGCCGCAGATTGAGCTGGAAGCGCTCGGAGGCCGCGCGCAGCACGCCCGATGTCGCGGTCGTGATCTCTGGTCCAATGCCGTCACCGGGCAGAACGACGAGTTGCATGGCGTTTCCCCAAAATTGCAGCAGCTGGCGCGATCATACGTCAGCACCGGGCCGCATCGCCCGACCTTCGCGCATACACAGCATGCAAGCATATGCCTGTGGAAGCAGGCCCCGCCGTAGTACATGCCAAAGCCCGCTATCGCCACGCCGCCGGAGCAATGCGCGAACGCAATGACAATCACGTTACCTGCCGCCGCGCGCGAGCTCGACCACACCGTTGCCGATGGCCTGCCGCCCGCGCAGCGGCGCTGGGCGATCGCGGCCATCTTCACCGCGCTGGCGATGGCCTCGCTCGACACCGCGATCGCCAACATCGCCCTGCCCGCCATTGCCGCCGACCTGCATGTCAGCCCGGAGCAGTCGGTCTGGGTGGTCAACGTCTACCAGATCGCACTGGTGGCGACGCTGCTGCCGCTCGGCGCGCTCGGCGAGATCGTCGGGCACCAGCGCATCTATCTCGGCGGCCTGATCCTGTTCACCATCGCCTCGCTGTTCTGCGCGGTGGCATGGTCGCTCGACAGCCTGCTGGTCGCACGCACGCTGCAGGGCCTGGGGGCCAGCGGCATCATGAGCGTCAACACGGCGCTGGTGCGCTTCGTCTATCCCGGACGGATGCTCGGCCGCGGCTTCGGCCACAACGCGCTGGTGGTCGCGACCGCGTTCACCTTCGGGCCTTCGGTCGCTTCGGCCATTCTCGCGCTCGGCCCGTGGCCGTGGCTGTTCGCCGTCAACATCCCGTTCGGCCTCGTCGCCACCGGCATCGGCTTTGCGATGCTGCCGAAGACGCCGCGTGCCGATCACGGCTTCGATTTTCTCGGCGCGCTGCTGGCGTCGGCCTGCCTCGGCCTGTTCATCACCGGCATCGGCAGCGCCGCGCACAATCTGTCGCCTGTTATCGTGGGCATCGAGCTGGTCGCGGCTCTCGTGCTCGGCTTCATCCTGACGCGCCGCCATGCCGACCATCCCGCGCCGATGCTTCCGATCGATTTGTTCAGCCGGCCGATGTTCGCACTGTCGGCGGCGACCGCGGTGTGCTCCTTCGCGGTTCAAGGCCTCGCCTTCGTCTCGCTGCCGTTCTATTTCGAGGACGTGCTGGGCCGCTCGCAGGTCGAGACAGGATTCTTCATGACGCCGTGGCCGCTGGTGGTCGGCATCATGGCGCCGATCGCCGGGCGCCTCTCGGACCGCTATGCCGTCGGCCTGCTCGGTGGCATCGGCCTCGTGCTGCTCGGCCTCGGCATGGCGCTGCTCGCGATGCTTCCGGCCAATCCGGCCATCCCCGACATCATCTGGCGGATGGTGATCTGCGGCATGGGGTTCGGCTTCTTCCAGGCGCCCAACATGAAGGCGGTGATGTCGAGCGCACCGCCCCACCGCAGCGGCAGCGCTTCCGGCATCGTCGCCACCGCGCGCCTGACGGGACAGACGACGGGCGCGGCACTCGCAGCGGCATGCTTCGGCCTCGCCGGCCACGAGGGTGCAACAGTGGCGCTCGCGCTCGGCGCCGGCTTTGCCGCGCTCGGCAGCGTGATGAGCTTCCTGCGGCTGGCCGTGAAGTAAGGCTCTCAGGCCAGATGCCGGGCCGCCGCCACGTCGATCGTCGCCGCTGGGATCACGGTCTGATCGTCCAACTCGGCCAAACGCACGTCGATGGCCTCGATGACCTTGCGCGAGAACGGCCCGAGATGCGCATAGGCCGCGATCATCTGCACCGCGATGCGCGCCGATGACGTGTCGCGCTTGGCGCAGTTCATGAAGGTTTGCCACAGCGGCCCGCGCGCCTCGGGAAGCGCGGTGACCACGCGGTGCACGGTCTCCATCGCGCCGATCTTGGAGCGAATATCACCCTCGACGAGCTCGTCGCGCTGCCTGGAGCGATCGAGCAGCGTCATCAACTTATCGACACGGCCGGCATAGGCCGCGGGGCTGTAGATACGCTCCAGCACCGTCTTGTAGTCGGTCAGGATATCGCGCAACGGCCGGACCGGATCGAAATTGATGCCGCCGGTGCACTGATCGCCGCCCGTGACCGGGGCAATATCGTGGCCCGCGTGCAGCCGGCCTTCCTTGGCGAGACGCCGCGTGAGCTGCGTGTTCGGCAACGCATAGAGCAGGCCGACCATCGCGACCGGGATCGCGGCCTCCTCGATGAAGTCGATCATGGCATCGGCCATCGAGAGCTTCTCGTTGTCGAAGCCGACGATGAAACCCGCGGTGACCAGCATTCCAGCGGCGTAGATCTTGTGGATGCTCTCGGCGATGTTGCGCCTTGTGTTCTGCTTCTTCCGCATCGAGACCAGGGTTGCGGGATCCGGACTCTCGATGCCGACGAAGACAGCGAAGAAATTGGCGGCCCCCATCAGGTCGAGCAATTCAGGATCGTCGGCGAGATTGACCGAGGCCTCGGTCGACAATTCGAAGGGGTAGCCGTGCGCACGCTGCCATTCGGCCAGCTGCGGTAGGAACAGCCGCAGCGACTTCTTGTTGCCGATGAAATTGTCGTCGACGAAGTCGAGATGGCCGCGATAGCCCATCTGGTAGAGTCTCTCGAGCTCGGCCAGCGTCTGCTCGTTCGTCTTGGTGCGCGGCACGCGTCCGTAGAGCTCGATGATGTCGCAAAACTCGCAGGTGAACGGGCAGCCGCGCGAATACTGCACACCGAGATAGAGATAGTCCTCGAATTTGAGCAGGTCGAACCGCGGCACCGGCGTCGTGGTGACGTCGGCCTGGAACTTCGGCGCGATGAAAACGCCGGCGCGTGCACCGCCCTCCCAGGCCGCGATGAATTCGTCGATGACGCTTTCGGCCTCGCCGAGCACCCGGAAGTCCGCCTTCTCGTAGACGTGCGGGCTGGAGGTGGGATCGGGGCCGCCGACCACCACCGGCTTGCCCGCGGCGCGGCACTGGTCGATCAGGCGCAGCGTGTCGGCTTGCTGCGGCATCATCCCGCCGGTGAAGACGACGTCGGCCCAGGCGAGATCGTCCTCACCGAAGGACGCCGTGTTGCAATCGATCAGCCGGACAGTCCAGTCCTCGGGCAACATCGCGGCGACCGTGATCAGGCCGAGGGGCGCGGCGGGGCGCTTCACGCCCATCAATTTGCAGGACTCGCCAAAGCTCCAGAAAGATTCCGCCGTGAACAGCGGATAGAGCATCAGCACATTGCAAGGGCTCGCCACGTTCATGGAACTCCTTCTGACTCGGCTGCAGTGTAGCAAAGCGTTTCGTTCTTGCACCCCGGCAAATCCGGACAATCTGTCGCCGCAACGCAGCGGAACACCCCGGACGTCGTCCCAAGCCGGGCATTGGCGCCCGGAGAGAGGTCGCACACCCCTTCGAGCCCCGGGCGAGGCCATACACCGCAATCCCCATAATCTTCCCTCAGCCACGCGAATCTTCGATAGCCACCCCGCGGACTATTGATTTGAACAGTTCCAATATGCCGGACACATTGCGCCCCTGAGTCCATTCTGTGGATTGGGCCAATCAGGGGACTTGCGATGGCAAACCTAACAATCAACGGAAAAACCTTCACGCTCGACGTCGAGCCGGATACGCCGCTGCTCTGGGCGATCCGTGAGAATGCCGGTCTGACCGGAACCAAATATGGCTGCGGCATTGCACAATGCGGCGCCTGCACCGTTCACATGGACGGCGTCGCCACCCGCTCCTGCGGCATTTCGGTCGGCGAGGCCGAGGGCAAGAAGATCACCACGATCGAGGGGCTCGCGTCCGGCGACACGCTGCACAAGGTGCAGGCAGCCTGGATCGCCAAGGACGTTCCGCAATGCGGCTATTGCCAGAGCGGCATGATCATGGCCGTGGCGGCGCTCCTCAATGAGAAGCCGAAGCCGACCGACGCCGACATCGACGAGGCCATCACCAATATCTGCCGCTGCGGCACCTTCCAGCAGGTGCGCGAAGCGATCCACACGATCGCCAGCGCATAAGGAGCCGTCACATGAACAAGCACATCTCTCCCAGGATGAACCGCCGCGCCTTCGTCGTCGGCACCGCCGCTGTTGGCACCGGCCTCGCAATCGGCCTCGACCTGCCCTTCGGCGGACCCGCCGTGGTCCGCGCGGCCGACGGCTCGCCCGAGGTCAACGCCTGGGTCGTGGTCCGGCCCGACGACACCGTGGTGATCCGCATTGCCCGCTCCGAGATGGGCCAGGGCTCGCTCACCGGCCTCGCTCAGCTCGTCGCCGAAGAACTCGAATGCGACTGGTCGAAGGTGACGACCGAATATCCGACACCCGGCCAGAGCGTCGCCCGCAAGCGGGTCTGGGGCGATTTCTCGACCGGCGGCAGCCGCGGCATCCGCTCTTCGCAAGACTATGTCCGCAAGGGCGGCGCCACCGCGCGCGTGATGCTGATCGAGGCTGCCGCGAACGAGTGGAAGGTGCCGGCCTCCGAATGCACCGTCGCCAGGGGCATCATCACGCACAAGGCATCGGGCAAGACGACGACTTACGGCAAGGTCGCCGAAGCGGCCGCCAAGCTGACACCGCCGGCCGAGGTCAAGCTCAAGGATCCCAAGGACTGGACAATCATCGGCAAGGGTCTGCTGCGGCTCGACACCGCCGACAAGACCACCGGCACGATGGTCTACGGCATCGACGTCAAGCTGCCGGGCATGCTGAACGCCGCGATCAAGGACTGCCCGGTGTTCGGCGGCAAGCTGAAGAGCTATGACGAAGCGAAGGTCGCCGGCATGAAGGGCGTCAAGAAGGTCGTCAAGGTCGGCGATACCGCGGTCGCGGTCGTTGCCGACACCTGGTGGCACGCCAAGACCGCGCTCGACGCGCTGCCGATCGTCTGGGACGAAGGCGACAACGCCAAGGTCTCCAGCGAGTCGATCGCGAAGTGGCTGGCCGAGGGCCTCGACAACGACCAGCCGGCCTATGTCGGCAACAAGAACGGTGACGCGAAAGCGGCGATCGCTGGCGCGGCCAAGAAGGTCGAGGCCGTCTACAGCTACCCCTACCAGAACCACGCCACCATGGAGCCGATGAACGCTACTGCGCTCTACACGGCGGACAAGTGCGAGGTCTGGTGCGGCACGCAGAATGGCGAGGCGGCCTTCGCGGCCACGCTCGAAGCCTCGGGCCTGCCGGCAGAGAAGTGCGACGTGCACAAGGTGATGCCCGGCGGCGGCTTCGGCCGGCGCGGTCAGACCGACTATGTCCGCCAGGCGGTCATGATCGCCAAGCAGATGCCGGGCACGCCGATCAAGCTGGTGTGGTCGCGCGAAGAGGACATGGCGCACGGCAGGTATCACCCGATCACCCAGTGCAAGATGACCGGCGCATTCGACGCCAACAACAATCTGGTCGCGTTGCACTACCGCCTGTCCGGACAGTCGATCCTGTTCTCGCTGCGTCCCGAAGCGCTGCAGAACGGCATGGATCCGGCCGCATTCCAGGGCGTCGCCCAGTCCGGCGAGGCCGCGTTCGGTTACTCGGTGCCCAATCTCCTGGTAGAGCATGCGATGCGCAACCCGCACGTTCCGCCCGGCTTCTGGCGCGGCGTGAACGTCAACCACAACGCGATCTACATGGAATGCTTCATGGACGAGCTGGCCCAGGCCGCAGGTCAGGACCCGCTCGAATTCCGCCGCAAGCTGATGGGTAACCATCCCAAGCATCTGGCGGTGCTCAATGCCGTGGCCGAGAAGATCGGCTGGACCACACCGGCGCCGAAAGGCATCTACCGCGGCATCGCGCAGGTCATGGGCTATGGCAGCTATGTTGCCGGCGCCGCCGAAATCTCGGTGACCGACGGCAACAAGATCAAGGTACATCGCATCGTCGCCTCCACCGATCCGGGCTACGTCGTCAACCCGGCGCAGGTGGAGCGGCAGATCGCCGGCTCCTTCGTCTACGGCCTATCCGCGCTGTTCTACGGCGGCTGCACCGTCAAGGACGGCAAGATCGAGCAAACCAACTTCGACACCTACAATTCGATGCGCATCAACGAGATGCCGAAGGTGGAATCCGAGCGGCGGATTCTGGGGCGGCGTCGGCGAACCGACCATCGGCGTCGCGGCGCCGGCGGTGCTCAACGCCTATTTCGCGGCGACAGGCAAGCGCATCCGCTCGGTGCCGCTGCGCGACCAGAACATCACCTTCGCCTAAGAGACGCCGCGGCGGCCACATCGGCCGCCGCGGCATTTTCTGGACAACGCTCATGAATGTGCCGGTGACACGGCGGAATGCCCTCCTCGGCATTACCGCTGTAGCCACATCGCTCGCCACACCTTCGATCCTGCGCGCACAATCGGCGGGCCGCATCGTTGTGGTCGGCGGCGGCTTTGGCGGCGCAGCCTGTGCGCGTGCGCTCAAGCGTGCGCAGGCCAACTTGCAGGTCATCCTGATCGAACCCAACGCGGTCTTCACCTCCTGCCCTTTCAGCAACGAGGTGGTCGCTGGCTTGCGCGATATTCACGCCCAACAGTTTGACTATGACAGGCTCGCCGCGGAGGGCATCATCGTGATCGGTGAGGCCGTGACCACGATCGGATCGCAGCAGCGCAGCGTCATGACGGCTGATGGCGTTGCACTGCCCTACGACCGTCTCGTGCTCTCTCCCGGCATCGACTTCAACTTCGAAGCCCTGCCCGGCTACGACGGGACCACCTCGGAGAAGATGCCGCACGCCTGGAAGGCCGGCCCGCAGACACTGCTGCTGCGCCGGCAACTGGAGGCGATGGACGATGGCGGCACGGTCGCCATCGCGATCCCTGCCAATCCCTCACGCTGTCCGCCGGCACCTTACGAGCGCGCCAGCCTGATCGCCCACTACCTGAAAATGAAGAAGCCGCGCTCGAAGGTGCTGATCCTCGATGCCAAGGACAGTTTTTCGCAGCAGCGGCTGTTCGAGCAGGCCTGGAAAGAGCTCTACGGCGACATGATCGAGCGCGTGGGACTGTCGCAGGGCGGTCGTGTCACCTCGGTCGATCCTTCGACCCGGACCATCATCACCGAGTTCGGCAACTACACGCCCGACGTCGCCAATGTCATCCCACCGCAGCGTGCCGGGCACATCGCCGAGGTCGCGGGCGCTGCGGATGCGACCGGCTGGTGCCCGATTGATCCTGTGACCTTCGAGTCAAAACTCGTCCCCAACATCCACGTCATCGGCGACGCCTGTCTCGGCGGCGGCATCCCCAAATCGGCCTCCGCCGCGAGCGCGCAAGGCAAGGCCTGCGCGGCCACCATCGTCAGCCTGCTCGCGGGCCGTGCACCGGAAACGCCGCGCCTGAACGGCGTCTGCTACAACATCGTCGCCCCCGGTTACGGCTTCTCGCTTGCAGGCAACTACCAGCCCAAAGGCGATATCTTTGCCGAGGTCGAGGGCGGCGCGACCAGCCCGGTCGATGCGCCGCGCGAAACGCGCGCCCGCGAGGCGGCGGAGGCCGAGCGCTGGTTTCACACCATCACGGCGGACACTTTTGGCTAGAGCATCCGTCCATATCGCAGCGCTCATTGCCGCCAGTGTTGCCTGCGCTGCGAGTGCGGACGAGCTTGTGCCTTACAGGATCGCCGGCGACGGCATCGCAGAGTCGCTCACAGGCTCGGCCGGTGATGCCGCACGCGGCCGCGCATTGGTGCTGGCGCGCACGACGACCTGTATCCTCTGCCATTCCGGCCCGTTTCCGGAAGCGCGGTTCCAGGGCGACCTTGCGCCCGATCTTGCCGGCTCCGGGAACCGCTGGACGGCGAGCCAGTTGCGGCTTCGGCTGGTTGATGCCTCGCGCTTCAACGCGGAGACGATCATGCCGTCCTATTATCGCAACGCGGGCCTCGTCCGCGTCGGGCGCAATTTCGACGGCAAGCCGATATTGTCGGCTGCGGAAATCGAGGACATCGTGGCCTTTCTTGCAGCGCTTCGGGACTAGGACTGTTCATGCCAGCCACGCGACGACAATTCTTGAGCCTTGCCGGGAGCGTGACGGTGGCCGGGACGATCCCGATCGTCACGCTGCGGCCACTCGAGGCGACACCGGCAACGCTCAGCACCGCAATCCGCAATGTCGTCGGTGAAGCGTCGATCCGCAACGGCAAGGTGAAGCTCGATATTCCGCCGCTGGTCGAGAACGGCAACACGGTGCCGATGACGGTGAGCGTCGCGAGCCCGATGACGGCGACCGACTACGTCAAGAGCATCCACGTCTTCAACGAGAAGAACCCGCAGCCGAACATCGGCAATTTCTATCTCAACCCCTCCTCCGGACGTGCCCAGGTCTCGACCAGGATCCGGCTCGCCGACACCCAGAAGGTGGTGGCAATCGCGCGGCTCTCCGACGGCACGTTCTGGCAGGTTGCCGCCGACGTGGTCGTGACCCTGGCCGCCTGCACCGAGGAGGTGAACTGATGGCCGCCCTCATCAACGTTCCCGCCATGGCCAGGCGCGGCGACGTCATCGAGATCCGCACGCTGACCTCGCACATCATGGAAACCGGCTTTCGCCACACCATGGACGGCGCGCTGGTGCCGCGCGACATCATCACCAGCTTTACCTGCCGCTACAACGGCACCGAGATCTTTCGTGCCGATCTGTTTCCGGCGATCGCCGCCAACCCATATCTGTCCTTCTTCACAGTCGTGCACGAGAGCGGCAAGTTCGAGTTCGAATGGATCGGCGACAACGGCTATTCATCCACCGCATCGGCATCGATCACGGTCGAATGATTTTTTGGCGCGCGATAGCGGCGGCGGCACTGCTGACCGTGACCCCCGCCCTGCTCGCCGGCGAAATCCCGCCCGAGGCGCGCCGCTCCGGCTATTCCTTCATGGGGTCCGAGACGCGCGCCATGCAGGACGACGACACGTCCAATCCGGGCATGCTGTTCGTGCTCGACGGCGAAGCACTGTGGGGAAGGAAGACCGGCGGCGCCGACAAATCCTGTGCCGACTGCCATGGCGACGCGCGCACCAGCATGAAGGGCGTCGCGGCGCGCTACCCCGCCTTCGACAAACCGCTCAGCCGCCCCGTCACGCTCGACCAGCGCATCAATCTCTGCCGCGCTGATCATCAGCAGGCAGCGCCACTGCCTTACGAGAGCCGCGACCTCTTGGCACTGTCCGCCTTCGTCGCCCACCAGTCCCGCGGCGTCGCGATCACGGCTGGCGATGCCCCCGAATTGAAACCGTTCGTTGCGCAGGGCCGCGACCTCTTCATGCAGCGCGAGGGTCAGCTCAACCTCGCCTGCGCCAATTGCCACGACGACAATTTCGACAAGCGCCTTGCCGGCGCACCGATCACGCAGGCGCAGCCGACCGGCTATCCGCTCTACCGGCTGGAATGGCAGACGCTGGGATCGCTGGAACGGCGCTTGCGCAGCTGCGTGACCGGCGTTCGCGCCCAGGCCTTTGATTACGGCTCGCCCGAACTGGTCGCGCTCGAGCTCTATTTGATGTCGCGGGCGCGCGGCTTGCCGATGGAAACGCCGGCCGTCCGGCCCTGATGGTCGATTGGGGCTAGACAGGCTCGGCACGGTCGCTGGCAGGCGACGTCAAGGGCGGATGATCGTCCGCCCGCGATCGCTCGTTTCGCGGAGCTCGTGCGCAGATACGATTGCGCCGGCATCACCAGCCAATGCGCAGGCCGACCCGCCCGCCGGCGACCTTCTCGTCGGGCCCATAGCCGATGCCGCCGTTGAACTGCATGTTTCCGTTGAGGCGAACTGCCGCGTTGAACGCCAGACCGTTGGCTCGCTCGAAGGTTCCGTAGTTCATCGACATGGCGAAGCGCTCGTTCGGCAGCAGCGTCGGCACGCCGGCCATCGCAAAAGCCATGGCGACGCCGCTGGTCGCCTTGCTGGTCCGGCTGTTGAGGTCGTCGAGACGACCGTTGATGGCGCTGAGATCACCCGTCGAGGCTATGCCGAGCGCGCCGAGGGTCGTGGTCGCGAGGTTGCCGGCGCCATCGGACGTTACAAGCTGTGTCGCGCCGCTTTGCGCAGCCTTGCTTGCCGACGAGGTGATGCCGGCCATGGTGGAGGTGTTGCTCGCCGTGCCGAACGTCTGCTGGTTAGCGCGCGTCGCTGTAGCGCCATTGCCGATGGCGGCAGAGTTGGCGAAATCCGCGCTGGCATTGTTGCCGACGGCAACGGCATTGGCGCCGGCAACCGATACGGTGTTGCCGATTGCGATGCCGCCTGAACCCGACACGGTCGCCGCGTTCGCCATGACCAGCGCATTGGGCGCATTGACGGCGTTGCCGGAGCCGAACACCGAGGACCCAGCGGCGCTCGCCGTTGCGGCCACAGCGTTGTTGGAGCCGACCACGTTGATGTTGTCGCCGCGGCCGGCCAGGATGGCGCCGTTGACCGTGTTGTTGGCGCCCAGCACGAAGCTGCCATTGCCGCGGACGACCTGGCCGGTGCCGAACGCGCCGCTGCTGTTGCCGGTGACGCTATTGCTCGCGCCGACCGCGGTGCTGTTGGCGCCGGTGACCACACTGTTGGAGCCGACAGCCGTCCCGTTCGTGCTGCCTGCATTGGCAACCGCCCAGGCGCCGACCGCCAGCGAACTATCGCCGGCCGCGTAGCTGCTCGTGCCGTAGGCCGAGCTGGACATGCCGGTCGCAGTGCTCCAGCCGCCGGCTGCGGTCGCGTAGTCGGCGGAGGCATGGGAGCTGGTCCCCACCGCCGAGGACATCCAGCCGGCGGCACTGCTGTTGGAGCCAACGGCCACGGCGAAGTCGCCGCTCGCATTGCTCACATAGCCGTAAGCTGAGCTCTCGTAGCCGCTGGCGGCGCTCTGCGCCCCGGTGGCGGAGGTGTACCGGCCGGCCGCGGTGGCGCCATAGCCCACCGCGACGGTTTGCTCGTTGGTCGCCTGGCTCAAGGCGCCGGCAGCAAGGCTGAAATTGCCAAAGGCGTTGCTGGACGCGCCGTAGGACGAGCCTGATGCGCCGCCGGCCGTGCTGCCGGTGCCGCAAGCCGTGCTTCCGGCGGAGCCGGCACCCGCGCCGCCGGTGCTGTTGCTGGAGTCGACGCAGACGAACTGTGCCTGCGCGGATCGAGCATCGAGCAAGGCGCCAAGCACGATCGCCGCCGCTACGCAGATCGAGGCTGGCCGCGTTCGGCGCCACGCCGCACCTCTCCGCGTCCGTGCCGTCGTCTCGCCGATCCTTCCCTCGGCCAGCCGCGCCGCAAAACCGATCCCCAGCGTCTTCATCGCTCTGCCTTCACGTCATTGCAAATTGTGGAGCCGCGAAACACACGTCTGGCCCGCGCGCAATAATATGAATATTCGTGTCCGGAGACTGCGGTTCGACGGTGCGGAAACTTGCCTGATCGTCCCAATTTGCAGACCAACTGCCGGAGGGAGCGGCCTGGCATGACGAGAATTCCGTATCTGCGCTTTGATACTGCGGAGCTGCCTTCCGCCGAGCGCCTCGACCGCTACCGCGCGATTCTCACGCACTATGAAGTGTCACTCCCCGACGGCACGGATCGGGATGATTTCGAAGTCCATGCCGAGGCGTGGCTGCTCGGAGGCCTGGTCGCCGCGGCCACCCGGATGGGACCGGTGCGCTTCACCCGCTCCGCCGCGCTGGCAAAGGCCGACGGCCGCAATTCATTCGCGCTCTTGCTGCTCCGGCACGGCGCCTGGAGCGGCGAGGTCGACGGCGAGCCGATCTCGGCCGGCCCCGGTCAAGTGCTGGTGCTGGATCTGACGCGGCCCTTCGACGGCATCGCAACGGCAACCGACACCATCAGCCTGGACGTCGAGCGCGATCCTATCGTCAGCGCCGCGCCCGATGGCCTCGATCTGCACGGGCTCGTTCTTGATGGTGCCGCGGGCCGGGTTCTCGCCGACCAGATGACGCTGCTGCGGCGAAGGCTTCCGGCGATGGACGAGACCGACGCGCCCGAAGCGGTCCGAACGACGCTCGGGCTGCTGCGCGGATGCTTTGGCGTGGCTGCGCGGCCGCGCGAGCAAGGACTTGACCGGCGTGACGTCGGGATCCTGCATCGCGCCAGCCGTTTCATCGACCAGAATTTGGGCCACAGCGACCTGTCGGTGGCGACCATCTGCCGCGAGATCGGCGTGTCGCGCTCGGTGCTCTATCGCGTCTTCGCTCCGCTCGCAGGCGTCGCCGACTACATCCGCGGACGACGGCTCGAGGCGATCCATGTGCTGCTCGACGACTCGGGCGAGGATCGCTGGAATGCAGAGATCGCCGCCGAATTCGGCTTCGTGAGCCAGGCCCATTTCAGCCGCAGCTTCCGGCAACGCTTCGGCTACTCGCCGCGCGCCGCGCGCGACGCCCGGCTGCAAGATCTTGCAGCAGCAGTCGAAGCCGGCCCGGAGCTATTCCGCGAGTGGATCGGCGGGCTCGGCTGAGTTACCCCGTCGCAGAGCCGAAAAGCGAACGGCCGGACGACTCCTCGTCGCCCGACCGCGATCGACAGGCCTCGCCCAGCCTACTCCGCCGGTGCGGCGTGCAGCTCCGGATGCGCGGCATAGTGCTCGGTGGCGCCGAGCTTGCTGGCCGCGAACAGGCCGGCCGCCATCGCCGCATAGGCGAGTGCCACCGCGGGCGTGACGCCGAAGCCGCCGCCGATGCCGACGGCTTCACCGTGCATGAAGCCGAAGTAGGTGAGCACGGCGCCGACCAAGGCGAAGCTTGATGCCTTCTCGAAGTCGCGCTCGATGATGAACACTCCGATCGCGCCGAGGATCAGGCCGCCGAGGATGGAGCCGCCGCCCATGACTTCGAGTCCGCGATAGAACACGCCCTGCTGCGGCAGCGCTGCGATCGCCGCGGCCTTGACCGCGTCGGCCTTGTCGGCGGCGAGACCACCGACCGAGGTCGCCGCCATCATGGTCGAGCCCAGCATCGTATCGATCTGGAGCTTGGCCCAGGCGGCCAGATGCGGCGTCAGGGCCAGCACGATCGCCGGCGCGTGCTTGACCGGTGTGGTCTGGAACGCCTGCGCGCCGATCAGCATGCCGATATAGAGCAGGATCGGCGAGATCGCGACGACGGGCACGAGTGCCAGCAGTACCGAGATGATGCCGAACCACGCCAGCACGACCACCATGATGCCGGTCGCAGCCGAATAGCCGATGCGGCCACCCATCGCCTTCCAGCCGGGATGACCGATATAGACGGCGTTGATGAAGGGGTTGCCCATCAGGCAGCCGATCAGGCTGACGACGCCGTCGGCGGTCAGCACGCGCGTGGTCGGATATTCGTCACCGGCCGCTTCCGCGCTCTCGACATTGTCCATGGCCTCGACGAGGTCGTAGATGCCGAAGGGAATGGCGGTGACCAGGATGATGCCGAGGAATTCGAAGCCGGAGAAGACGTAACCCACGGCCGGGATCGGCACCGAGAAGCCGAAGTTTGCGAAGGCGTCACCGACGCCCTTGACGCTCAAGCCGCCAAGACCGAGGCCGAACAGGTTCGAGCCCCAGGCGATGACCATGCCGACCGCGATCGCGACAAGACCGGCGGGAATGCCGCGCCAATATCTCACGCCGCCGAACCAGCTCACCAGGATGATGGCGAAGCAGACCAGGCCGATCTGCGGCGTCATGTACATTTCGAGTGCGGGCCGCATCGAGATGAAGGTGACGGAGACGCCTGCGAGCGTGCCGAGCAGCGCCGCGCGCGGCGTGATCCTGCGAATGAACGGCGCGATGAAGCCACCGATCATGAGAATGAAGCTCTGGAAGAACACCCAGACGAGGCCGGCCGACCAGCCCTTCAGCGGATCACCGGTCTTGATCGTGATCGGCAGCATGATCACGAAGGTGACGATGAACATGTGCGGCACGCTGACGCCGGAGGGCAGCGCGCAGACGTCGGTGCGGCCGGTCTTCTGCGCTAGTCGATAGGCGAGATACGCGTAGTAGAAGGTCGACAGGCACATCATCAGCCCGAGCGCGGGCAGGATGCGGCCGAACACCAGACTATCCGGCATCTTCAAGACGAAGCGCAACAGCCCCGTGAGCACCAGCATGTTGACGAGAATGTTGGTGCCGAAACCGAAAAATGCGTTCCAGTCGCCCGGTGTCCATAGTGCCGGCTTGAACTCAGACGTATTGCTCTCAGATTTGCCAGCCGTCCCCGTCAATGCGCTCATGATATTTCCCCTATGTGGCCGAAACCTTCATTGCCTCCAAAACCGCGGCTGAGTCCGCGACCCAGCCGAAGATGCCGCCCTGGGCCTTGATCATCTTCAGGCCCATCTCGTGAAATTCGGGGAAGTAGGATGCGCAGCCGTCCGAGATGACGACGCAGCGATAGCCGCGGTCATTGGCTTCGCGCACCGTGGTGTTGACGCAGACCTCCGTGGTGACGCCGCACACCAGAAGATTCTCGATGCCGTATTTCTCCAGCACATCGGTGAGTTCGGTGGCGTAGAACGCACCCTTGCCGGGCTTGTCGATCACGACTTCGCTGTCGAGCGGATAGAGTTCTGGAATGATGTCGTGACCGGCCTCGCCGCGAATGAGAATGCGCCCCATCGGGCCGGGATCTCCGATGCGAAGGCTCGGCGCGCCGCGCTCGACTTTTGCCAGCGGCGCATCGGAAAGATCAGGCAGATGCCCCTCGCGGGTGTGGACCACCAGCATGCCGCTGTCGCGCGCCGCGTTCAGCAGCGCACCGATCGGCTTCACGGCGCGCGCAAGCTGGCTGACGTCATTGCCGAGGGTCTCGCCGAACCCGCCGGGCTCCATGAAATCGCGCTGCATGTCGATGATCACGAGCGCGGTACTCGCCCAATCGAGCTTGATCGGCTCGGGCTCGGCGCTGATGACGCCCGGTGTCGGCTTGGTTGAGTTCAACATGACTCAAGGCCCCCGCGAGAACTCTCTTTGCCGGGAGTTCTGCAAACGCCGTGCCATTGTGTACAATAGCTTTGGAGCATAGGGCGTGAGGGAATTCGTTGCGTGCTCAAAAACTTACGCCCGTAACCGGTCGCTGCTTATTCCCTGTGCGACGGCTTTGCGACGTGCATTTGCTTAAAGGATGGGCGGCGAGGCGGCGTGTCACTCGCCGTCATTCCGGGGCGACGCGCAAACGTCGAGCCCGGAATCCATTTCACGTCATGGCTCGTGGCCCGATGGATTCCGGGCTCGCGCTACGCGCGCCCCGGAATGACGAGGAGAGTGTGCTGCGACGCCTTACCTCTACCGCCCCGCCCCATACAGTTGCCGATACACCTCCTCGTGCGGCGCATACGGATCCTTCAGCGTCGCCTGTTCAGCAGCATCTTCGCCACCGCCGCGCCCCACTTATCGAACACGGGCGTCTTCACCCATGCACTCTCGGTGCGGCGGTTGCCGGAGAGCGCGACGAACAGCGGCACCGGATCAACCTGATCCACTGGAAGCCATGACTGGCGGTAGCGCCACGGATGCGGCTAGCCGTATTGACTTCGCTGGCCCATGCTCTTGACTGTCGTAATTCGCGTCGCGCAGCCGCAATCCCTCCCGCAGCGCAAACCCCACGCCGAACGAAAGACAAGGACTTCCGAAATGACGCTGATGCAGGTCGAGCTGGACGACAAATACCGGCTCGAATCGAAGCGGATCTTCCTGTCCGGCACGCAGGCCCTGGTTCGATTGCCCATGCTGCAGCGCGAACGCGACCGGCTCCAGGGGCTCAACACCGGCGGCTTCATCTCCGGCTATCGCGGTTCCCCGCTCGGCATGTACGACCACGCGTTGTGGCGCGCGAAGTCGCACCTCCAGCAGCACGACATCGCCTTCGTGCCCGGCCTCAACGAGGATCTGGCCGCGACCGCCGTCTGGGGCAGCCAGCAGGTCGGCCTGTTTCCCGGCGCCAAGGTCGATGGCGTGTTTGGCATCTGGTACGGCAAAGGCCCCGGCGTCGACCGCTCGGTCGATGCGCTCAAGCACGCAAATGCGGCCGGCACCTCGCTCAATGGCGGCGTGCTGGCGCTCGCGGGTGACGACCATGGCTGCCAGTCCTCGACGCTGGCGCATCAGAGCGAGCAGGTGTTCGCGGCAGCGCTGATCCCCGTGATCAATCCGGCGACGCTGCAGGATTATCTCGATCTCGGCCTCTACGGCTTCGCGCTGTCGCGCTTCTCCGGCTGCTGGGTCGGCTTCAAGGCGATCAGCGAGACCGTGGAGAGCTCGGCCTCGATCTACAGCGACCCCGAGCGCATCCAGATCAAGCTGCCCGATGATTTCGAGATGCCGCCCGGCGGTCTCAACATCCGCTGGCCCGATCCGCCGCTGGATGCCGAGCGGCGCCTGTTCGGCCCGAAGATGGCCGCGGTGCAGGCTTTTGCGCGCGCCAACCAGCTCGACCGCATCGTGCTGGATTCCAGGCCGGCACGGCTCGGCATCGTCGCGACCGGCAAGGCCTATCTCGATTTGCGCCAGGCGCTGGCCGATCTCGGCATTACCGACAAGGACGCGCAGGACCTCGGCCTTCGCATCTACAAGGTCGCGATGACCTGGCCGCTGGAAGAGAGCGGCGCGAAGCGCTTCGCCGAAGGTCTGCAGGACGTGCTCGTGGTCGAGGAGAAGCGCGGCTTCATCGAAGACCAGCTGATGCGAATCCTCTACAACATCGATGCGTCCCGGCGCCCGACCGTCACCGGCAAGCGCGACGAGAGCGGCGCGCCGCTGCTGCCGAGCGAAGGCGAACTGACGCCGACCATCGTTGCATCCGCGCTGGTGGCGCGACTTCGCAGGCTCGGCCATCACAGCCCGGTGCTGGAGCAGCGTCTCGCCCGGCTCGAGGCGTTCGACCACCCCGTCACTGCCACCACGCAGATCAAGCTCGCGCGCACGCCGTTCTTCTGCTCGGGCTGCCCTCACAACTCTTCGACGAAAGTGCCCGAAGGCAGCCGCGCCATGGCCGGCATCGGCTGCCACGGCATGGCCCTGAGCATGCCGACCCGCCGAACCGATCTGATCTCGCACATGGGCGCCGAGGGCGTGAACTGGATCGGCCAGTCGCCCTTCACCACCGAGCAGCACATCTTCCAGAACCTCGGCGACGGCACCTACACGCATTCCGGGCTGCTCGCACTGCGCGCGGCCTCCGCCGCCGGCATCAACATCACCTACAAGATCCTCTACAACGACGCCGTCGCGATGACCGGCGGCCAGCCGGCCGAGGGCGCCTTCAACGTCGCGCAGATCGCGCATCAGGTCTGGGCCGAGGGCGTCAAGCGGCTCGCGATCGTCTCCGACGATCCGGGCAAGTACCCGGAAGGCAATTACTTCCCGCAGGGCGCGACCATCCATCACCGCCGCGAACTCGACGCCGTGCAGCGCGAGCTGCGCGACATCAAGGGCCTCACCGTCGTCATCTACGACCAGACTTGCGCGGCGGAAAAGCGCCGCCGCCGCAAGCGCGGGCTCTATCCCGATCCCGCCAAGCGCGCCTTCATCAACGAGCTCGTCTGCGAAGGCTGCGGTGATTGCTCGCAGGCCTCCAACTGCGTCTCGGTGCAGCCACTGGAAACCGAGTTCGGCCGCAAGCGCCAGATCGACCAGTCGAACTGCAACAAGGACTTCTCCTGCGTCGAAGGCTTCTGCCCGAGCTTTGTCACCGTGCATGGCGGCACGCTGAAGCGCATCAAGACCTCGTCAGTCGATTCAGGGCAGCTGTTCGCCGACCTGCCGCTGCCGCCGGCGCGCGAGTTGGACGGTCCCTACAACATCCTCGTCACCGGCATCGGCGGCACTGGCGTCATCACCATCGGCGCCCTGCTCGGCATGGCTGCCCATGTCGACGGCCGCGGCTGCTCGGCGCTGGACTTCACCGGCCTGTCGCAGAAGAACGGCGCGGTGATGAGCCATGTCCGCATCGCTCCGAAGCCGGAGGACATCTCCGCCGTCCGCATCACCACGGGCGGCGCCGACGTCATTCTCGGGTGCGACATGATCGTGTCGGCAGGTCCCTCCGCTCTCAGCCGCGCCGAACGCGGGGTCACCAAGGCTTACATCAACGCCGACCTGCAGCCGACCGCGAGCTTCGTGCAAAACCCCGATCTCGATTTCGAGATGGGCACGATGCAGACCGTGCTGCGCGACGCGATCGGCGAGAAGAACCTGGACATCATCGACGCGACAGGCATTGCCGCCGCTCTGATGGGCGACAGCATCGCAACCAATCCCTTCATGCTCGGCTTCGCCTTCCAGAAGGGCGCGATTCCGCTGTCGCTGGAGGCCCTGCTCCGCGCCATCGAGATCAACGGCGCCGCGATCGAGATGAACAAGCTCGCCTTCACCTGGGGACGCCTGGCCGCCCACGACATGTCGCGGGTGCGCAGCGTGGTTCAGTTCAAGAGCCGGGCGAGTGCGCCGACGAGGTCTCTCGACGACATCATCGCCACCCGCGCGGAGTTCCTGACCGGCTATCAGGACAAAGCCTATGCAGATCGCTATCTCGCGGCGGTCGCCAAGGTGCGCAAGGCGGAGAGCTCCGCGTCGCCCGCGTCGACGGAGCTGAGCGAGGCCGTGGCGAAGAACCTGTTCAAGCTGATGTCCTACAAGGACGAGTACGAGGTCGCGCGGCTCTACACCGACGGTAACTTTGCGAAGAAGGTGTCGGAGAAGTTCGACGGCGACTTTTCGCTGAAGTTCTATCTAGCGCCGCCGATCTTCGCACAGCGCGACAAGGTAACGGGCCATCTCCAGAAGAAAGAATTCGGTGGCTGGATGATCCATGCGTTCCGCGTACTGGCAAAACTCAAGTTCCTGCGCGGTGGCGTGTTCGACCCATTCGGCCGTACTGAAGAGCGGAAAACCGAGCGAAAACTGGTCGCGGATTATCTCGGCATGATCGACCAGCGGATGGCAGGGCTGAAAGCGGAGCAGATACCGCTGCTCGCAAGGCTCGCGCGCGTGCCGGAAAAGATCCGCGGTTTCGGCTACGTCAAGGAAGCCAATATCAAGCTGGCGGCGGCCGAGAAGGCGCGGCTGGAAGCGGAGCTGGAGAACAGCCAGTTCGCGGCCGCGGCGGAGTAGCAGTTAAGAGAGAAAAGGCCTCTCCTCGTCATGGCGAGGAGCCCCTGCGACGCAATCCAGACTGCCAACGCAGAAAGATTTACGGATTGCTTCGCTACGCTCGCAATGACGGAGATCGTGGATATAGCGGGGACAACGACTAGACAGATGCCTTCGCAGCACTCGGTGTCGTTACCCCGCCCTCCGCCAGATGCCTCCCTGCGATATACCCGAACGTCAGCGCCGGCCCCAACGTAATGCCCGGCCCCGGATAATTGCCGTTCATGATCGAGCCCATGTCGTTGCCGCAGGCGTAGAGGCCGGCGATCGGCGTGCCGTCCTCGCGCAGCACGCGGGCCTGGGCGTCGACCTTCATGCCGATCGCGGTGCCGAGATCTGCGGGATAGATGCGCATCGCGAAGAACGGCGCACGCACGATCGGCGCGACGCAGGGGTTGGGCTTGTGGCTGATATCACCGAGATGGCGCTGATAGACGGTACTGCCACGGCCGAATTCGGGATCGCGGCCCTCCTTCGCGTCGTCGTTGTAGGTCGTGATCGTCGCGGCAAGCACGGCGGGCTTGATGCCGATCTGCGCCGCGAGCTGCGCGATATCCGGAGCCTCAATCAACTCACCGCTCGCCACATAGCGCCGAATCCCGCGCGTCAACGGCTTGATGCGGCCGAGGCCGTAGCTCCACAGAAATTGGCGGTCGCAGACCAGATAGAACGGACGGTCCGGCTCACCCTTGCCGTCACGCAGCATGGCAAGCACGAACTCGTGGTGGGACAGCGACTCGTTGACGAAGCGCCGGCCCGCGGCATTGACGGCTATCACGCCGGGCTTGGCGCGGTCCGTCACCGTGTGCGGGAAGACACCGCGACTGCCGTCGGCGCGGCGGAACAGCGAGGCCGGCACCCAATAGGCCGGACTCGTCGCATCCGCATTGAGCGCAGCACCGACTGTTGCCGCAAGCCGAAGTCCGTCGCCTGTGCCGGATGTGCTGGTCGCCGAGACGAAACCGGCTGCCGCGGGGAAATAGCGTTTGCGCAAAGCGGCATCGTGCGAAAAGCCGCCGGTCGCGACCACCACGCCGCGGCGCGCGACAATCAGGCGATCGCGGGAGCCATGGCGGATCGCCACGCCAGCGACGCGATCGCCCTGCATCGACAGATCCTCGACGTCGGCGCTGAACAGGATCTCGACATACCGCGCCAACAGCGACGCATAGAGCCACGCCACAAGCGCATTGCCGAGATGCAACGTGGTCCCGCGCGGACTGCGGATCCGTTGCAACGCGTATTCAGAGACCAGACGCGCCGCGCGCAGGGTCGAACGCACTGACTTTCCGATCCGGCGCAGATGCGGGATATCGAGACGGTTGACCATCATGCCGCCGAACAGCGTGAACTCCGGCAGCGGAGCGCGCAGCCGCACGAAATGCGCGCCGAGCCGGGTGCCGTCGAACGCGACCGGCTCCAGCACGCGCCCGCCTGATGTCGCGCCGAGCCGCTCCGGATAATAGTCGGGATAGGCCTTGACCGGCTGAAGACGAACCTCCGTGTTGGCTTCGAGATAGGCGACCGCCTCCGGCCCGCGCGCAAGGAAGGCAGCGCGCAAGCCGGCATTGGCGGGCTCCGGCACGGTACTCGCGAGGTACTGGACGGCATCCGTGACGCTGTCCGAAAGTCCCGCCTCTTTCATCTTCGGATTGGCGGGGATCCAGACCATGCCGCCCGACCAAGCGGTGGTCCCGCCGACGAAGGCGGTCTTCTCGATCACCAGCACGCGCAGCCCTTCGGCGGCGGCCACCGACGCCGCCGTCATGCCACCGGCACCCGCACCGATGACAATGACGTCGTAGGTCTCGTGCGCCGGCATCATACGGCGGGTTTCCCGGGACAAGGCATGACACCGTCATACCTCGCCCCGCCTGCCCAGCGCTAGCGGGCCGGCTTGCGCTCGATCGGATCGATGTCGATCGCCCGCAGACGGCCGAGCCGCAGCACGTCCATGGCGAGCCGTCGGCCGATCCGGTCACGGTCGAGCACGCGGATCAGATCGTCGACGCCGTTGATCGCGACGCCGTCGAGCCTGATCACGACGTCGCCGGGCAACAAGCCCGCCTTCGCCGCCGGCCCGTCCGGCTCGATCTGGGCCAGCAGCGCACCCATCTTGTTGTCGACGCCGGCCAGCACCGCATGCCGCCGCGGGATCGGCGCAGTCTGTCCGGCGACGCCGATATAGGCACGGCGCACATAGCCGTGGCGGATGATCTCCGACAGCACGAATTGCGCGGTGTTGCTGGCAACCGCGAAGCAGATGCCCTGCGCGCCATTGATGATCGCGGTGTTGATGCCGATCACCTCGGCATTCGACGACACCAGCGGGCCGCCGGAATTGCCGGGATTGAGCGCGGCATCGGTCTGGATCACGTCCTCGATGGTGCGCCCGCTCACCGAGCGGATCGAACGTCCGAGCGCCGAGACCACGCCGGCGGTCACGGTCGATTCAAAGCCGAGCGGATTGCCGATCGCAATCACGAGCTGGCCGCGCTTCAGGCTTTGGGAGTTGCCGAGCGCAGCATAAGGCAAGTCGCGAACGCCGTTGGCGCGCAGCAGCGCCAGATCCGTATCGGGATCGACGCCGAGCACCCGGGCATCGCCGACATTCCCTTCGACGTCGCGCAGCCGGATCTCCCTGGAGGCGCCGACCACGTGGCTGTTGGTGAGCACGAGCCCGTCCGGCGAGATCACGATGCCGGAGCCGAGCCCACCGCGTTCGCGGCCGTTCGGCACCTTCGGTCCGGTCTCGACGCGCACGACCGCAGGGCCGACACGGTCAGTGACGTCGATCACGGCATTGGAATAGGCGTCCAGCAGAGCCCGGTCATTGTCCGGGGCAGCCGTCACCGCCCGCGATGACGAGGCGTCATCGACGATGTCTGAGGTGAAATCCAGCATGATAGGAGTCCTTGAGGCTCACACAGATGGTGGCCTGCTCCTGCCTGCGCAAGTGGGCCCACCCGGGCACAGGGCTGGGCTACCCAGATGGCTAGGGCGCCCGCCGCAGCGTGCCCGCCTTCGCCTTGACCGGGTCGAGCAGCGACCAATCGCCATCGGGGAGGACGTAGCCCTTCGGGAACGGTGCACGCAGCTCGAGCCCGAGCGAGCGCAGCACACGGTCGTCGCGGTAGTAGCATTGAAGGACGACGCGAACGAGCGTTGCAGACGCCGCGCCGCCGTTCTTGCGAAACTCCTGCGCCACCGCATCGCGCCTGGCGGCATCGAGCGCGGCGAGCGGCTGACCTGCCAGCCGCGCCAGATGATCCAGCGCAGCGACTACCAATTTGGTGTCGCGGCCGAGCGTCGCCAGCATGTCGGCCAGGATCGCGGGATCGTCGGCGCCCGGCACCTTGTACTCGTCGCTGGCGGGGACGATCATCGCGGCGATGGTGCGAAGGTCGTCGCGTTGGGCGCGCGTGAGTTGATAGCTTTCGGACATGACGGCCTCAATCGAACAGATTGGCGAGGCGCTGCTTCATCTGGTCGGCGATGTAGAGCGCGAGGGCCTGGATGGTGGACGTCGGGTTCACGCCGCCCGAGGTGACGAAGATGCTACCGTCGACGATGAAGAGGTTCTTCACGTCATGCGTGCGGCCCCATTCGTTGACGACGGAGCGTTCGGGGTCGGTGCCCATGCGCGCAGTGCCGAGCAAGTGCCAGCCGCCCCATGGGATCGGCGAGTTGATGCAGAGGTCAGTCGCGCCCGCCATTTCCAGGACCTCGCGGCCGCGCGCGAGCGCGTGGTCCATCATCTTCTGGCTGTTCTCGCTGATCGTGTAGTTGATCTTCGGCGCGGGAATGCCGTGGCTGTCCTTCAGCATCGGATCGAGCGTGACGCAATTGTGCTCCTCCGGCAAATCCTCGCAGATCGCGGAGAAGCCCAGCCGGTGGCCGTTGAGCTTGCGGAACACGCGGTGATGATCGGCGCCCCACGGCAAAATGCCCTTCTGCTCGCTGACGACGGCCTCGAACACCGGCCCGGCACCGCGCACGAACTGGACGCCGTAGCCGCGCACGAAGCCGCGCGACAGGTCCGTGTCGTACCACTCCTTGCTCCACAGGCAGGTCGGCGGCGCGCGGTTGCTGTCGGTCGGCTCCTTCACATAGCCGTAGATCTGCGCATAGGGATGGAACATCAGGTTCTTGCCGACGAGGCCCGACGAATTGGCGAGGCCATTCGGAAAGCGGCTCGACGCCGAGTTCAGCAACAGACGCGGCGTGCCGACACCGTTGCAAGCGATGATGACGACATGCGCCGGCTGAAACTGCTCGACGCCGTCCTTGTCGTAGTAGACCACGCCCGTGGCCATGCCGTTCTCGTCGGCGGTGATCTCGCGCACCCGGCAATGCGTGCGCAGCTCGACGCCGGCGCGGACCGCCTGCGGCCAATAGGTGATGTCGGTGGAGGACTTTGCGCCTTGCGCACATGCCGGCGTGCAATGGCCGAGGTTGATGCAGCGCGCGCGGCCCTCGTAGTCCGTCGTCGCGACCGTTGTGTCCGACGGCCACCAGTGCCAGCCGAGCTTGTTCATGGCCTTGCCGAGGATCGCACCGGACAATCCGAGCGGCTGCTGCGGCATCGGCGGATGCGTCAGCGGCGACAGCGGGTCGCCCGACAGGCCTGACGTCCCCATGATGCGGTCGTTCTCTTCGAAGAACGGCGTCAGTGCGTCATAGTCGATCGGCCAGTCGTCGGCGACGCCGTCGAGCGTCTTCACCTTGAAATCGGACGGATGCAGCCGCGGCCAGTGCGCGGTGTACATCACGGTCGAGCCACCCACGGCATTGTAGTTGACGACCTTGATCGGCGAATTGTCGTCGTTGATCGGATAGTCCTCGGGCCGGCCGCGGATGTTCGGGCTGGTCGCCCACTCGCCGTAAAATTTGGCCTCCCAATCGCGGCCGGTGCTCGGATATTCCGCCGGGTTCATCCAGCCGCCCTGCTCCAGACACAGGATATGCATCTTGGTCTCGGCCAGCGACCACGCCACTGCCGCGCCTGAAGCGCCGGCGCCGATGATCAGGACGTCCACGGGGTCTTTCATCGAAACATCGTCCTCCCGCCCTCGCCGCTTCCCGGGCGATTCGGCCATCACGGCTCGCAAGGCTTGCGCAAACGATAGGATCAGAGCCACGGCTGAGTAAAGCCACAGGCGGGGAATGTCGCACTTCGCAGGGCGCAGACCATTGGTGTTGCCACGCCCGGATGCTAGGAACGAGGCGCACGAGCCATCGATAGCGAGAAATTATGCCCTTCGAGAATTCATTTGCCGCCGTCCGCGCATTCGCGCTGGTTTTATTTCTCGCTCTGTCGGGACTTTCGGCGCTCTCGGGACCGGCCTCCGCCCTGACCGCGGCCGCGACCGTGCGGGATGCCAATTCCATCCAGCTCGGCGACGTCACCTACCGGCTGGACGGCGTCGACGCGCCCGAGCTGGACCAAGTCTGCATCGACGATCACGCCGATCCCTGGACCTGCGGCATCGAGGCCCGCGACCAGCTGGCCAAGCTGATCAACAAGCGCTCCGTGCGCTGCGACGACGTCGGACCGGAGAAGAGCTTTGGCAAGCGGCATCGCGCCATCTGCACGGCCGAGGGCGACAAGGTCACCCTGAACGAGCAACTGATCAAGCTCGGCTACGCCATCGCCCGCGAGCCGATCAAGGCCAACGTCAAGCCGGCAGCCGCCGAAGCCAAGGCGGCATCGGCCGGCCTCTGGAAAGGCTGTTTTGTTGCACCGCAAGAGTTCCGCATGGGCAAGAAGGATGGCGCGCTGCTCGGCGCGGCCTGCCGCCCAGACCGCGACAAGGAGATTCGCGCGGTGCTGTTTCCGGAAGAGCTGACCATGCCGCCAAGCTGCAGCATCAAGGGCAAGCTCGCGGTGCGCGCACGCGTCACCGGTAATGTCGGCATCTATCACTTAAGGGGCTGCCCGAGCTATCCCGCGACGACCAAGCCGGACCGCTGGTTCTGCTCGGAGGACGACGCGCAGGCCGCGGGCTTCCGCAAGGCCTATAATTGCCGCCGGCCAAAATGAAGGAAACGTCAACCATCCGAAAGAGAGCCGGGACAGTATTGATCCGGAATTGATCTCTATCGGGAGTTGCGGCATCTCTAGGACCGTGCGATAGCGCTTTTCGCTATCGCCTCCTTGGCAGCAATCCGGCTTCGGCCGATTGCTTTGCTCGGGCGTTTCCTCCCTAGACTTGGGCCGCTTGTCACAAACAAGCGGCTCTTCTTTTTTGTTCAGGGCAAGCGGCGCATCGGCATGATCTGGTCCATCGGCGGCATGTTCTGGTTGAGATGCCCCATGATCCAGACGGTGCCGCCGACCACCAGGAACACGACCAGAAGGCCGAACGCCAGCGCGAGCACGTTGTTGGTATTATCAGGCCCCGTCGTGATGTGCAGAAAGAAAACCAGGTGCACTCCCATCTGTGCGATCGCGAGCACGATCAATGCGACAGGGATGGAGGGCTGCCAGACCAGATCGGTGCCGGCGATGAAGAACGACGTCGCCGTGAGCAACAGCGCAAGCGCAAGGCCGACGACGTAGCCGAGGATACGTTCGCCGACGCCATGTTGCTCTTCATCGCCCGGTGCGATGTCATGTTCGGTGCGCACGTGGGTCTGATCGCTCATACGTCACTCCCAAGCAAATAGACGACGGAGAAGACCCCGACCCAGACGATGTCGAGCGCGTGCCAGAACAGCGCAAAGCACATCATCCGGCGCAGGACGTCGGCGCGAAAGCCCTTTGCGAAGACCTGGGCCATCATGGTGAGAAGCCAGAGAACGCCGGCGGAAACGTGCAGGCCGTGGCATCCGACTAGCGAAAAGAACGACGTCAGGAATGCGCTGCGCGAGGGGCCATAGCCGCGCGCGATGAGATCGGCGAATTCGCGGAACTCAATGGTGAGAAAGATCAGTCCCAGCACGCATGTCACGGCCATGCCGAGGTAGAACCAGAACCGGTTGCGCACGTCGGCGGCAATGCTCGCCATACCGCAGGTAAAGCTCGACAGCAGCAGGCAGACCGTCTCGATCGCGACATTCCTCTGCTCGAAGATCTCCGAGCCCTTCGGGCCGCCGGCAGTCTGGTCGGCTAGCACCGCATAGGCTGCAAAGAAGCAGGAGAACATCACGATGTCGGAGAGCAGGAACACCCAGAAGCCATAGGCGGTAACTGTCCGCTTCGGCGCAGGTCCCGGATGCTCGATGACGAGCCCGATGTGATGGGGATCGGCATGGGCGCCGCCGGCGGTTGCGGTCATCGACATCAGACCGTCCCCGCCATGCTGACGAGGCTGCGCCGTTCCTCGATATTGACCCGGTCGATCGCCGCGACCTCGTCGGCCGGAATGACGTATTCGTCATGGTCGCGCCAGGCGAATACGACGAAGGTCGCGAACGCGCCGATGCCGCCCAAAATCACCATCCACCAGATGTGCCAGATCAGCGCGAAGCCCATGATGGTGGCGAAGAACGCGCAGACAAAACCGGTCGGCGAGTTCTTGGGCATCTCGATGTCCTGATACCCAGGCTCTTGGTGTTCGAACGATTGCTGTCGCGCATGGGTCTTCATGTCCCAATAGGCATCCTCGCCGCGGACATCAGGATTGAAGGCGAAGTTGAACACCGGTGGCGGCGACGAAGTCGCCCATTCCAGCGAGCGCCCGTCCCAGGGATCGCCGGTGCGGTCGCGCAGGGCCTCGCGATTGCGGATGCTGACCACGAGTTGCACGATCTGACAGATCACCCCGATCGTCAGCACGGCCATGCCGGCTGCCGCAATGAGCATCCACGGCCGCCACGCCGCGACATCGTAGTGCTGCATGCGCCTGGTCATACCGAGCATGCCGGCGACATAGAGCGGAACGAAGGTGACGTAGAAACCGAGAAACGTGAACCAGAACGCCGTCTTGCCCCAGCGCTCGTCGAGACGGAAGCCGAACGCCTTCGGGAACCAGTATTCGAACCCGGCGAAGGCACCGAACAGCACCCCGCCAATGATGACGTTGTGGAAATGCGCCACCAGGAACATGCTGTTGTGGAGCATGAAGTCGGCCGGCGGCACCGCGAGTAGCACGCCGGTCAGTCCGCCGATGATGAAGGTGACCATGAAGCCGACCGCCCACAGCATCGGCGTCGTGAAGCGGACGCGGCCGCCGTACATCGTGAACAGCCAGTTGTAGATCTTCACACCCGTCGGCACGGCGATGATCATGCTGGCGATGCCGAAGATGGCGTTGACGTCCGGACCCGCCCCCATCGTGAAGAAATGATGCAGCCAGACCATGAAGGAGATGACACAGATCGCCATGGTCGCGAGCACCATGGAGCGGTAGCCGAACAGCGCCTTGCCGGAAAAGGTCGAGACCACCTCGGAGAAGATGCCGAACGCAGGCAGCACGAGGATGTAGACCTCCGGATGCCCCCAGGCCCAGATCAAATTCATGAACATCATGACGTTGCCGCCGGCCTCGTTGGTGAAGAAATGAAAGCCGAGGTAACGGTCGAGCAGCAGCATCGCGAGCGTGGCGGTGAGGATCGGAAACGCCGCGACGATCAGCAGGTTCGAAGCCAGCGTGGTCCAGCAGAACATCGGCATGCGCAGATAGTTCATGCCCCTGGTACGCAGCTTAAGCACCGTGGTGACGAGATTGATGCCGGCCACCAGCGTGCCGACGCCGGAGATCTGGAGCGACCACGCGTAGTAATCGACACCGACGCCCGGTGAATATGACAGTTCCGACAGCGGCGGAAAGGCGAGCCAGCCGGTCCGCGCAAATTCACCGACCACGAGCGAGAGATTGACGAGCAGCGCGCCGGTCGCGGTCAGCCAGAAGCCGACCGAATTGAGCGTCGGGAAAGCCACGTCGCGCACGCCGAGCTGGAGCGGCACGATGAGATTCATCAGCCCGATCACGAACGGCATCGCCACGAAGAAGATCATGATCGTGCCGTGAGCCGAGAAGATCTGGTTGTAATGCTCCGGCGGAAGATAGCCCTGCGACTGGAACGCGACCGCCTGCTGGATCCGCATCATGAAGGCATCGCTGCCGCCGCGCAGCAGCATCACGGAAGCCAGCAGGATGTACATGACCCCGATACGCTTGTGGTCGACGCTGGTGATCCATTCATGCCAGAGATAAGGCAGATGTCCCTTCACCACGACCCAGATCAGCACGGCGAGGATCGCAACCAGCACCACCGCGCCCGCGATCAGCGGAATCGGCTGATCGAATGGAATGGCCGACCAATCGAGCTTACCGAGCATCGTGGCCTCCACTGTGCGGGCGGCCCGCATCCGAGATCAACTCGGGTCCGGGCCCGGGTGGAATGTGCTGGGTCGCGATCAGGTCGAACAGCCGGGGATCGTCGAGACGGTAACTCGGCCTGCCCTTCTCGATGCCCTGCTGCATCAGCTTCTTGTAGCTGTCCTCGTTCAGCACGGCGTCGGACTTCGCCGTCGCCGCCACCCAATCCGGAAAGGCGATCGGCGAGATCACGTTGACGTCGAACATCATGTCGGGAAAGCCGTCGCCCGAAAAATGCGCCGACAGGCCCTGCAGCTTGCCTTCGTTGTCGGCGCGCAGGTTCAGACGCGTCACCATGCCGTTCATGGTGTAGATCATGCTGCCGAGTTGCGGGATGAAGAACGTGTTCATGACGCTCGACGATGTCAGCTGGAAATTCAGCTCGGCGCCGGCCGGCACCGTCAGTGTGTTGACGGTGGCGATGCGCTGATCCGGATAGATGAACAACCATTTCCAGTCGAGCGAGACAGCCTGGATCCTCACCGGACTGCCGGTGCCCGGCACGGGCGCTGCGGGATCGAGCTGATGCGAGCCGATCCAGGCGACTCCACCGAGCAGGATCACGGTGAGCGCGGGGATCGCCCACACCACCATCTCGACACGACCGGAATAGACGAAGTCAGGTTGGAAGCGCGCCTTCGGATTTGAGGCGCGAAACCAGAACGCAAAAGCCAGGATTGCGAAAATGGTCGGCACCACGATCGCAAGCATGATGAAGACGGAATCGACCAGGATGGTGCTGTTGGCGGCAGCCACCGGCCCTTGTGGATCGAGCAGATTCATCGGCAAGCCACTGGCGATTGGGAAACCCCGGACGACAGCCTAGCGCGGAAACGGCCACGCAACAAACGCGAGCGGGTGAGGACGGTTCCGGGACACGCCCGATCAAACGCGCCTCGTGCCGCCCCGCGGCATGCAATTCCATGCGATGTCAATGACATCTGCGCGGGACTGCCGGCCTTCTCTCCTGTTGGGACGATTGCTAATCTGCACGAAAATGGTGGGATGAAATGACATGCGAGGCCCTGAGGACGATGCCGGCCTCGCCGGCAAGGTGGCGCTGATCAGCGGCGGCGGCGCCGCGGGCGATGGCATCGGCAACGGCCGCGCTGCAGCAATTCTGCTGGCCCGCGCCGGCGCAAACGTGCTGGTGGCCGATCGCGACCTCAAGCTGGCCGAGCGCACCGTGGAGATGATCACAGCCGAAGGCGGCACGGCCGCTGCCCACGGTGGCGACGTCACCAGCGAAGATGATTGCAAAAAGCTGGTCGAAGCCGCGCTTGATCGCTGGGGCCGGCTGGATTTCCTCGACAACAATGTCGGCATCGGCAGCCGCGGCAGCGTGGTCGACGAGGCGCCCGAGCAATATCGCCGCGTCATGCAGGTCAATGTCGAGACCATGTTCCTGCTCTCGAAGCACGCGATCCCCGCGATGATCAGGACGGCGAAGGGCGGCGCGATCATCAACATCTCCTCGATCTCGGCACTGCGGCCGCGCGGGCTCACGACCTACACGACCTCGAAGGCCGCGATCATCGGCCTGACCCGCGCGATGGCGGTCGATCACGGCCGCGACAACATCCGCGTCAACTGCATCTGCCCGGGACCAATGTACACGCCGATGGTCTATGCCCGCGGCATGAGCGAGCAGGCTCGCGCGCAGCGGGCCAAGGCGTCCGTTCTCAAGACCGAAGGCACCGGCTGGGACGTCGGCCACGCCGTCAAATTCCTGCTCAGCAACTTTGCCCGCTACATCACCGGCCAGGTGCTGGTGGTGGACGGCGGCGTCACGCTGCAGGCTCCCCAACGCGAATCACAAGAGCACTAGAGGAAACCCACCAATGGCCCGCCTGCCCTATCTCGAGGCCGACCAGGTCGCGCCCGAATATCGCGACATGCTCAAGCGCAACACCAATTTGCACAAGCTGCTGGTCAACTCGCCGGAGATGGCGCGCGCCTTCAATGGCATCGGCGGCTACATCCGCTTCAAGAGCAAGCTCGACCCGCGTCTGCGCGAGCTTGCGATCCTCCAGGTCGGCTGGATGGAGAAGTCGGAATACGAATTCACGCATCATGTAAAGATCGGCAAGGAATTCGGCGTCACCGACGCGGACATCGCCGGACTGATGGCGGAGACCGACGGCAAGCCCTCGAAGCTGGAGCCGCTGGCGAAGGCGATCCTGAAAGGCGCCCGCGAGATGGCGCGGGAGCTTGCCATGTCGGATGCGACCTTCGCCGAGATCAGGCAGCACCTCTCCGACGAGCACATGGTCGACCTGGTCCTGACCATCGCCTTCTATTGCGGCGTGGTGCGCGTGCTCGCCACCATGAAGATCGACAACGAACCCATGTACAAAGAGGTACTCCAGCAGTACCCGATCCCGGGAGTGAACTGAGATGCGCTTGAAGGACAAGATTGCGATCGTCGTCGGCGCCGGCCAGAGCCCTGGCGAAGGCATGGGCAATGGCCGCGCGACGGCGCTGACCTTCGCGCGCGAGGGCGCCAAGGTGCTGTGCGTCGACCATCATCTGGAATCCGCGCAGGAAACTGCGACGATGATCGCGGCCAAGCAAGGCACCGCCGTGGCCTTCAGGGCCGACGTCACAAAATCCGTAGACATCAAGGCGATGGTGGCGGAAGCGCAGGTGCGCTGGGGCCGCATCGACGTGCTGCACAACAATGTCGGCGTCAGCCTGTCCGGCGGCGACGCCGAGCTGCTGCAGATCACCGAAGAGGCGTTCGACCTGGTTGTCGCCATCAATCTGAAGAGCTGCATTCTTGCCGCGAAAGAAGTGATCCCGATCATGCGCGCGCAGGCCGGCGGCGCGATCATCAACATCTCCTCGATGGCGGCGATCACCACCTATCCTTACGTCGCCTACAAGGCGACGAAGTCGGCGATGATCGCCTTCACCGAGCAACTCGCCTACCAGAACGCCGAATACGGCATCCGCGCCAACGTCATCCTGCCCGGCCTGATGAACACCCCGATGGCGGTCGATACCCGCGCCCGCGAATGGCACAAGACCCGCGCCGAAGTCGAAGCCGAGCGCGACAGCAAGGTGCCGCTGCGCAGGAAGATGGGCACCGGATGGGACGTCGCGAACGCCGCACTGTTTTTGGCGTCGGATGAAGCGAACTTCATCACCGGCGTGACGTTGCCGGTGGATGGCGGGGCGAGCGTGAGGCGGGGGTAGGTCCTCTCCCTCGTCCCGTTCTTTCGGGGAGAGGATCGGGATAAGGGGCTGCCTCCGCGAAAACTTTGACAGTTGGACTCGCGGAGAGTCGCCCTCACCCGGAATTTGCTCTCGCAAGTTCCGGCCTCTCCCCGCGCGCGGGGAGAGGCGAAGAAAGGTCAGCGCGCGCTTGTTACCCGCCAGATCGTGCCGTTGCCATCTTCCGAGATCAGCAGCGCTCCATCCTTCGCCACCGCGACGCCCACCGGCCGGCCCCACACCTCCGTGTCGTTCACCACAAACCCCGTGACGAAATCCTCGTACTCCCCCGTCGGCTTGCCGTCCTTCATCCGGATGCGGATCAGCTTGTAGCCGGTGCGCTTCGAGCGGTTCCAGGAGCCGTGCTCGGCGGCGAAGGCGTCGCCCTGGTATTCGGATGGAAACTGCGTGCCCTGGTAGAAGGTCATGCCGAGCGACGCCGAGTGCGGCTGCACCAGCACATCAGGCACCGTCACCTTGTCCTTGAGGTCCGGCCGCGCGCCGGCATGGCGCGGGTCTTCATTGCCACCGATGTAGAACCACGGCCAGCCATAGAACGCGCCCTCCTTCACGCTGGTCACGTAATCGGGCACGAGATCGTCGCCGAGACCGTCGCGCTCGTTGGTCGAACACCAGGGCAGCCCGGTCTGCGGCTGCATCGCGAGGCCGACGCAATTGCGGATGCCGGTGGCGTAGATCTTCCGCTCCTTGCCATCGGGGTTGAAGGCCAGCACGGTGGCACGTTCGGTCTCGCTCGCCCAGGCGGCGCCAAGCGGTTGCGCCTTTGACCAGGCTTCCAAACCGCCCGGCGGCGTGCCCATGCCCTCGGCGACGTTGCTGAGCGAGCCGACGGACACCAACATGCGCTTGTTGTCCGGCGTGAAGACGATATCGCGGGTGGAATGGCCGCCGTCATGCGGCAGGCTTGCGACGATCGTCTCGGCCTTGCCGCGCGCCTGGAGATCGCCGGCTTGATAGGGAAAGCGGACGACGCTGTCGGTGTTGGCGACATAGACCCATTGCGGATTGTCGCCGTTCGGGAAGAAGGCGATGCCGAAAGGCTGCCGCAGCCCGCTGGCGAACACCTCGTTGGTCGCGGCCTTGCCGCCCTCCCCGGCGCGCAACACGCGGACGGTGCCGGTCCGCGTTTCCGCGACGAAGACATCGCCGTTCGGTGCAACGCGCACGATGCGTGGCGCGCGCAGCCCTTCGGCGAACAGCTCGATCCTGAAACCTGCCGGCACATGGAGCGCTGCCTGCGGCGGACGCGGCACCACGCGCGAGGAGCTCGCGACCGACCGCGTGGCGCCGGGCCTGACGAGATCCTCCGGCCGGATCAGCCTGACCGTACCGGGCTTGTCGGTCTGCCAATCGCCATAGGCGTCGTTGCCCTGCAGCACCGGCTCGGCCTGCGCAAATGTCGCAGCCTCAATCAGCAATCCGACGGCTATCGCCCCGCACGAAATCCTGCTTTTCATGTCATCTTCCTCCCGGCCTGCACGTCTCAAGCGTCAACGTCGATTGACCACAAACGTTGTACAACAGGCAAAATGCCTGCCGAATCCTACGTCAGCTCATGCCCGCACGATGTGCATGGGCCGCGGCCCATCGTACTGGAAAATACGGCTGATCGGTGCGACAGATTGCAAGGGCACGGCCGCCGGTTGCGGTCATCAAGGCTGCGGCATCGGTGCCGCAATTGATGGGGTGATCATGTGGGGATCCATCATATCGGAATGGGCGAGCCTGCTGCTCCGCTGGCTGCACGTGGTGGCGGCGATCGCCTGGATCGGCAGTTCCTTCTATTTCATCGCCCTCGACCTCAGCCTGAAGCCGAAGTCCGACCTTCCTGATGGCGTGCAGGGGGAGGCCTGGCAGGTCCATGGCGGCGGCTTCTACCGGATCATGAAATATCTGGTCGCGCCCACCCAGATGCCGGACGAGCTCACCTGGTTCAAATGGGAGGCCTACACCACCTGGCTGTCCGGCTTCGCGCTGATGGTGGTGGTGTATTATCTCGAGGCCGATCTGTTCCTGGTCGACAAGTCTAGCCTCGACCTCACGCCATTCCAGGCCGGACTGTTCAGCTTCTGCAGCCTTGCGCTGGCGTGGCTGCTCTATGAGGCCGCCTGCCGCACCGGGCTCGCGCAGCGCGAGCTGCCCTTTGCCATCGGCGGCTATCTGTTCCTGGTCGCGCTGACCTACGCCTTCACCCATGTGCTGAGCGGCCGCGGCGCCTTCAACCAGATCGCGGCGATCATCGGCACCATCATGGTCGCCAACGTCTTCGCGGTGATCATCCCGAACCAAAAAAAGATCGTGGCGGCCCTGATCGCGGGACAAGCACCCGATCCAAAGCTCGGCAAGACTGGCAAGGAGCGCTCGGTCCACAACAACTACCTGACGCTGCCCGTCGTCGTGCTGATGATCAGCAACCACTATCCCCTGCTTTACGCCACCCGCTTCAACTGGATCATCGTCGCGATCATCCTGGCGCTCGGCCCCGTGATCCGCCACTTCTTCAACGAGCGGCATGCCGGGCGCAAATCGCCGTGGTGGGTGTGGGGCGTCGCCTCTGCGGGCGTGATCGCGATCCTGTTCCTTTCCGCCGCCGGCCCGCGGGAGGTGAAGACGGGCGCGCTGTCTGCGCCGGTCACGGCCGCCAATGTCGAGGACATCGTGATGTCCCGCTGCAGCATGTGCCACGCGACCGAGCCGGTCTGGGCCGGCATCGTGACCGCGCCGAAGGGCATCCTGCTCGACGCGCCCGAGCATATCCATCGCAACATCCGCCTGATCGGCCGCGTCGCGGCCTGGTCGACCGCCATGCCACCGGGCAACATCACCGAGATGACCAGCGAGGAGCGCGCCATCCTCGCCGCCTATATCGAGCAGGCGCGCTAACGCCTTCACGCGACGATGCTGCGCCTTGCGGAATGAAATTCCGCATTTCCCGCCGATTTGAAAATGACTTGACCGCCTATCCGGCGTAGACAGGGGCAGCGTCCGCCAACGCGGTCCAGTCAGTTTGCATCCGGGGAAATCACAGTGGCCCTCAAGAACGTCATCGGTATCGACCACGCCGTGGTCATGGTTCAAGACCTCGACAAGGCCGCCGAGAATTATCGCCAGCTCGGCTTCACCATATCCCCGCGCGGCACCCACAGCGCGCATATGGGCACCGGCAACTACACCATCATGTTCGACCCCGACTATATGGAGCTGCTCGGCGTACTGGATGCGACCGAGCACAATGCGCCGGCGCGCGCCTTCCTCGACAAGCACGGCGAAGGTATCGAGCGCATCGCCTTCACCGCGCTCGATTCCGCTGCCGGCGCCGAAGAGATCCGCACACGCGGCCTTGCGCCAATCGGCCCGACCGATTTCGAACGTCCCGTTACGTTGCCTGATGGCACGGTGTCGGCAGCCAAGTTCCGCACCTTCATGTGGCCGACAGCGGAGGCGCCCGGCGGCGTGCGCATCTTCGCCTGCCAGCACAAGACCCGCGAGACGGTGTGGATCCCGGAGCTGATGACGCACGCCAATGCGGCGAAGCGGATCAGGCAGGCGCTGATTGCAACGCCGGAGCCCGCGAAGGAAGCCGCGCATCTCGGCCGGCTGATCGACCGCGAGCCGAAGAACGAGGCCGACGGCGCGGTCACCGTTCCCTCCGGCGGCGATCGTGCCGACTTCGTCTATCTGACGCTGGACCAGCTCGGCAAACGCTATCCCGGCGTTCCGCTCGCAGGTCTCTCCAAGCGCGGCGGCGCGGCCCTTGTCCTCGTGAGCGGCGATCTTGCGGCAACGGAGAAGGCGCTGGGCTCGGCTGCCGTGCGCAGCGGAGCTGCAATCTGCGTGCCGCCGGCCAAGGCCAACGGCACCCTGCTCGCCTTCGTTGCCGGCTGATTCTAACTAATTCTTTAACGTGTGTTTACCCGGCGGCCCTAGGATTCCCGGCAATCCTAGCCGTCCGGGATCAAGCACATGTTCAAAGAGGGATCGCCGATCGCCTATGACGCGCCGGCCGAACTGAAGAAGTGGCCGTCGCTGAAGGGCGAGAGACAGAAGGACCGGGGTCCGCCCTACCTCGTCTACAACGGCACGCTCGCCGACTGCGTTCGCGAGCTCATGGACAAGCCGATCAAGGGCATCTCGCTCTACGACATCATGACGAGACCGCAGCCGGCTTTCGAGCAGACCGTGCTGTCGCCCGGCGATGCCGCCGAGATCGCGATGCGCAAGGATTTCCCCAAGGCGTAAGCGCCCGTCCGTCTGTCGTGATGCCGCCTTCCGCGTTCACTCCGCCTTGATGTTCGCGGCCGTCACCACCTCGGCCAGCTCCCTGGTCTCCTTCGCGATCTTGGCGGCGTAGTCGGCCGGACTGAGCACGCTCACGACGCCTTGCGTCTCCAGCCGCTCCTGCATCGTCGGATCCTTGGCGGCGGCGACGATCTCACGATGCAGCGTCTCCAGGATCGGCGCCGGCGTCGCCTTCGGCATGAAGAAGCCGACCCAGAACGACAGGTCGAAGCCGGGATAGCCGGCTTCCGCGACGGTCGGCACGTCAGGCAGCGACGGCAACCGCTCAGCGGAGGACACCGCGAGCGCGCGCAGCTTGCCGGCCTTCACCAGCGGCACGGCGGAGAGCGGATCGAACACCGCCAGCACCTCCTGCGCGAGGATGCCGACCTCGGAGGCCGCGCCGCCGCGATAGGGCACGTGGATCAGCTTGATGCCGGCCTTCTGGCTGAGCAGCTCCATGGCCAGATGAGCGAGGTTGCCGTTGCCGCCGGAGCCGTAGGCGAGCTCGCCCGGCCTGGCCTTGGCGGCGGCGACCAGATCGGCCACGGTCTTGATGTCGGCGGTCTTGGGATTCTCGGGGTTGACCACGAGGACGAGCGGTGCCGACACGACGGTGGTCAGCGGCGCGAAATCGCCTATCGGATCGTAGCGGGCGTCCTTGAACAGCGTCTTGTTGAGCGTGATGGTTGACGAGTTGCAGGCCAGCATGGTGTAGCCGTCCGCATCCGCGCGCGCCACGCCCTCGGCCGCGATCATGCCGTTGGCGCCGGCGCGGTTCTCGACCACGAAGGGCTGCCCGAGCTTGTTGCTCAAGCGGTCGGCGACGATACGTGCGACGACATCGACCGGACCGCCCGCGCTGAAGCCCACCATGATCTTGACCGGCCGCGTCGGATATTTTTGCGCGACGGCTTCTGTCGTCACGCATAATCCGGCGACAATCGCCAGCAGGCGAAGCGTTCGTTGCATTCGTTCTCTCCCCAAAGCCTACGCTGCCGCTTTTGCATGTGGTGATGTAGCGCATCCGGTGATCATGATTAGCGGCCACGCCGGATTTCGCAATCGCGTTTGCGCGCCGGCATTCCGTCGTGCGGCACGTGAGAGCCGCTTCCAAACAAAAAATGCGAAAACAACCCCATGCACAGTAGGCCGCAGCTAAGGGATCAAGGGCTTACGCTCTTCGCCATGCCATTTGACACGTCGGGCAAAACACCGGCACAATGGCATCATCGCAACAATCGTCAGAGTGACAGCCGCCCCGACCAGGGCCGCCTCGACGCGGTTGCGCGTAAACCCTTCATCGACATCCCGAAATTCGCATCCGCGCGCAGCAGCGAACGGCTGCTCGCGCACCTGCGCCAGCAAAGGACACAGCACATGACGGCAGCTCTCGAACGCCGTGTCACATCCAGGCTTGCGACAAACGATCGCAACGGCTTGGCTGCGACACCACGGATCAAACTCACCAAGCGGCGCATTGCGATCAGCCATCCCGACCCGCAAGCCGCCGAGCGGCTGCTCGCCGAAGCGCTCGGCGCCGCCGACGTGGACGCACTGCATGGAATCTTGAGGCAATTGGTCAAGGCGAGCGCGATCGGACAGAAGCCCGATGAATCCAATCTCGCCTACATGATCTCGATGATGAAGAGCATCGCGCCGAAGGACTCCATCGAGGCGATGCTGGTGTCCCAGATGATCTCGGTCCATATGGCGGCGATGCGCTGCGCCTGCCGCCTCGCCTGCACGGACGATCTTCCGCAGCAGGAAAGTGTCACCCGCGCATTGGCCCGATTGGCCCGCACCTTCGCCGCCCAGGTCGAGGCCCTGAGCCGCCACCGCAACAACGACGAGCGCGCGATCACGGTGCGGAATTTGTCGGTGCAGGACGGAGGGAAGGCGATCGTGGGGAATGTCACACATGCGAGTGTGGTCGT
>LNAP01000307.1_pt1 | contig 55644 bp, 49 predicted proteins | sample 602601 | NCBI WGS metagenome assembly LNAP01 (sample SAMN02440304, study PRJNA202911) | soil metagenome | biome: Subtropical and temperate rainforests or woodlands; isolation source: soil samples (1 kg each in a 20% v/v slurry with milli Q water) were... ...
GGCTGCTCATGATCGCCTGAAATGTCTGCTCACGATCAAATGAAACGAGCGCTCACCATCGAGTGAAATAGCTGCTCACGATCGCCGAAATGCGCACTCAGAAGGCATTGCTTCGAGTATTACGAAATAGATATGCGTTATTTCGTCGTATCCCGCGGCTATCGCCTGGCTTGGACGCATACCGGCCGGCAAGTGCCCATGAACGCGAAGGCCAAGTTTGTGCGCGTGGGCTGCAGCAGGACGCACCCAAGTGGGGGCATATGACCCATAAAACTTTATGCCTGTAAACCTGTGCGCTTTGGCATTCTTGATTGCTAAATGGGCGCCCGCCACCGACGTTACTACTACGCCGCTTTGTGCACTGTTAGGGCCCTTCCCATCGATGAGCATCGACGGGTAAACGTGTGGACTAAGAAGCTCACCCTTGGCACGCCGCTTTGCGCGCGCGAGCGTTAGTGATTCGGAGTTGCCCGGGTCTCGTATCGACGTAATACCCAAAGAAAGCAGCATAACGCCAGTCGAGTCGTCTTTGACATGCATATGGCAATCCCACAGGCCCGGCACGAGGGTCTTGCCTGTTCCATCAATGATCATTGTTTCTTTTGGGATGGTTGGCGAACCAGCGTGGCCTACATAAGTGATCAAGCCCTTGTCGACTATCACGGTCTGGTTATCTATGAACCTATTGCCCTCAACGAACGCACGAACGTTGGTGAACGCAACCGGGGATGTAGACGGCTTTAGAATCGCTTTGGCTTGTCTGCCGCTCCGAACGGCAAGCGCATTGTCTTGGGTCGCTTCCAGTTTCTTAAGCGAGTTTTCGTATCCGATAGGGAGGAGCGAGATGCCCCCAAGCTGGCCGAAAAACTTTCCATCTTGTGTCGCCCAAGCGACCAATGGCGTGTTCGACAAGCCAATCAATGCCCAAGCGACAACCATCTTTTGGTGGTCGCCTTCGCCAACCTCCACTTTTGCTAGCTCCTCTGCCTCCACTAAGCCAGCTGGCAGCAAACTCAATCGCCGATTATTGGCAGCCAAGACAGCCTCCAACAAAAGTTGGCTGCTGCCTGAGAACGTTCCTCCGTTTGAAACGTAAAAGGCGGGCGACACATACTCTGCACTTCCAGAATCACTTGGGCTTTTCCAGAGCGCCGCCCTATTGTTGATGGCAAAGCTTTCGTCAGCATTCCCTTGGGGAGTCGAACCGCGAACAATCAATTCAATCGGCATGCCGTCAGATCCAATGCGAACGGTCTGCTCAAGCACCCATACCTGTCCTCGCAATAGAACGTTGTCTCTTGAAACTTGGAGCCCCGTGTCCGTGGTCCAAATTGCCGCATCGCCATGCTTTCCCGCTGAAGACAAAAATAGGAACTTCCGAGCATCTGCAGGCGGTTCTGCAAGCTCGACGGCTGAGCCATACAGGGGTTCGAATCCAAATCCCAAAAGGACAACCACCAGCAACAATTGGTAGCTCATACGGATCGATCCCATCGATTCCCCCTACAAGAGTGCACCCCATGAAATCGAATGGGTTTGCAGCGAATATATCTACCTTGGTTGAGCAGCTAGTCTTCCAGAAAAATGCTCCCCTGAAACAAGCGCGGTCTTATGCAGTTTGGTGAAGCTAGCGTAATCTTGGGGAGGTTTATGCGAGGAGGGGTCAATTCCACGCCCATTGGAATTGTACCCCACCAGTTCATAATCAAGGTCGTACGCAGTTTATCGATTTTACAACCGAGCACGCCATGATTCAGATCGCCAGGAAACTTGAGCAATCGATTCAGGCCACAATCGACTGCTGCAAGCTCACTCGGAACAGATGGGGACAATTCACCCACTGAATCAATTCTTTGAGCGGCAACAAGTGTTGGACCTCCACCTTCGCTCAGGTAAAATACAGAGCCGTACACCGGAGTTGCAAAACGTCCCTCTTTTTCGAAAAGTTGTTCGTCTTTGTCGAAATGAAAATTCTTAGATTCTAATCCGGACTGCCGCCTAATCCACCATTCCACTCCCGCAATATCTCCAACCTCCATTATGTCAGCAAAAACAGAGAAGAAGTCTGCCCACTCCCGGATCCCATCGTCGCGGGGGCACCAGTGAGACCCCCCCGTATACCGTCCTACCAATGAGGTGACGAACTCGTTCAGTGACGCAACGCTCTGATATTCGAGGACCTCTGACCACACTACTATTAACGCTTCAAGGGAGTGCGCGATCTGTGATTCATTTGTCAACGCGCGGCTCTCTGCCAGCGCAGCTTTGACTGCTGGAGCTAGTACCAATTTCTTCGCTCGAACGGGTGAATTTTCGGGTTTCATACTTAGACCGGTACTAGACTTAGGAATGGTGGCAGTTTGGCTAAGAGAAAACGCTTCGAACTTCTAGCGCGTTCGATGAAATCTCAGCAGCGCACGAAGCCGGTCCCCAGGTCACGATCGAAGGCGTTAAATTCTCCGGTACCTAGCCCAATGGCCAACAATGGAAATTCGTTTTCCCTGTCATCTAACGCTAAGAGCCCACTTAACTCATCATCAAAGAATGCCGCTGTTACCCATGTGCGAATTCCCACCGACGTCGCTAAGAGTTGCGCGGTTTGAGACAAATGACCGGCGTCAAGAAGAGCGACTCGATAAGATCGAGACTGCCGATATTTCCACATAAACTTGTCGAACCTACACGACATGATGATTGCCGCGCTTAAGTCATCGGCAAACATCTGTCCACCGAACAGCGAGCCGAAACTGAACGGTTCAGAGAGAGGTCGAACAAGACCCAGGTTGCTGAGGTGAGATCTAAGATGATAAATTGCTGGAGGCAATCCGGTCACTTTACGTGCTATCAGATAAGCTTCGCAGCTTTGCAAGGACCCACCCGAGGGAGATGATCGTCGCTTAGCAGGAGTATACATGCCCATCTTATCGTATGCATGTTTGTCGTGCTCCCGGTAACGAAAGGTCTCATCCAAAACGTAAGAGACTTTCGAGAAAGGGATATTCTCGCCGGTAAACGTTCGATTTGATTTTCGCTGGGCTAGCAGGCGTTCCAATCCGGGCTCAATAGGCTCCGTCGGTAAATCCAGCTCGAAACTCGCAGTGCCTCTCGAAGTACAAAACGCGTCTGAGGGCATGTCCTTCATAATCGATGCGCAATAATCAATGTAATCTCGTGCTTCCTGCTGCGCGTTAGGAATGAAGGGTTCCGGCTTCGTCCGAGACGTACCTAAGTGAAATATCTTTGACAGCAAATCCCAGCCCCATTTCCTCTTGGATTGAGCTGCCGCTTCCACAAGGACTTGAGCGCCTAACAGAACGTCAGTCAGAGCCGGGTGCTCGCCCCTAAATTTGAGGTCTATGAGAGCCCTCATGCTGTCCAGACTTAAGACGTGTTGCCGGTGCAGCTTATAGTTCCATGCCACGAATGCGCCGTCATGGATTAGGAAAAAAATATCATCGTTGACGAGGTGTGAGCTGACTTTCGTCATCGAAAGCACATTTCGAAGAAGCGATCCGATAGCCTGCTCGAATGAGAGAACAAGCTGCAATGATCAATGGTCGACGAAATTACTAGGATGATATTTTAGCTGCTGCGGCAGCATGCCAGGAATCGAACTTCGCAACTCGGACGGAATCCTCCAAAGCAATTTCTTTAACATGCGTGCCCGGCGACAGGATGTTCGAGGCGGTGGTTTGTGTGTCAGCGGCTTGAATGCCTTTGACGACGGAGCCAAATTCGGATTCGAGTTTGGTTGCAGCCGCGCGAGGCAAACCGGTGACGATATTCCACTTCACGATGTCCTCGTGAAGCTCATTACTTGAGCGGAGAACACCCTCATGAGTTGAATACCACAGATCGCCAACTTTGATGAGTTTCATTTGCTACCCCAATGAAAGGAATAAGACCGAAGTCAAACAGCTTGCTGTCGCACAGAAAGGTTGTAATATGGATTAGGCTAACGCAAAGGTTCTTGGGCGTCAATCGGCTGCGACCATTAATCGAATTAGTGTCGCGCTTGTCGCCTGCCCTTGATAAATGGCATCGCGATGCTTCTCAGAGAGCTTACTGCCGGGGACTATTAATTCAGGATTGATTGTTACATCAGCTGATGTTCTTAAAACATAGACGCTAGATTGTCGTTTAAGGCGAGATCCCAGCGAAGGACTGATGATTTTTGATCTCTTCTATAATCAGTTTGCACAAGGCATTGACCAGATTGACGTTGCCGAAAGAGTCAGATTGCAGCCCAGCCCGACTGGTTATGATTTGCAGGTTTAGAGCCGAATCCACATCAGTTGGAGCATTAAGATCGTCAGCCCCCATGGTGGCGAAGTCCACTTTCGGTACACATAGCGTCGTTTCGCTGCGGTGCGAAATTTGGTCCGCTATCAGGGCATAGCGGAGCTGATAAGCCCTTCCGCCCGGTGGATTTATGGGTTCACGGCCTAGTATTGCGCCGGTGCGATCCATACCCTCACGCAGCCGCCTGCTCGCGCGGCTGGTAGATTGCGATGTGCTGGCAATGCGCCAGCGGGGTTCGGCCGTCGGCTACGACCAGCGCATCGAGCTCTACGAAGCGGTGGCCCTTCTTTTCGTAGTTGCCGGTCACTTTTGCGCGCGCGGTCAATTCGTCGCCGCTGCGAGCAGCGGACAGGAGCTGCATCCGGCTGCCGACGTGAATCCATGGCCCCAAGATGGCGTTATCGACCAGCACCTTGTTCATGACCTTCTGAAATGTGCCGGGATGGGCGAGCCCTTCTCGGGCGTAAATCGCATCGCTCTCGCGAATGTCGGTCAGATATTCTTTTGCCGCGTCGCCGGCCCAGTCGCGCGGGATCGTGCCCAGCCACTTGCCGAGTTCGTAGGATGTCGCATTCACCGGCTTCCGGTCGGCGACCGCGGCAGTCTCCGTGAAGGCCGCCATCGAAACCGGCGGCGCCGATGCCGGCAATGACGCTCGCCCGGTGGCGCAGAGCTGGCCGCGGCTGTGAACCTCGATCGAAAGCACGCCATTGCTCTCGTCGCCGGTGACATCCGCCGCTTCGCCATCGTAGACCGGCTTGACGAAGCGGGCCTCGATCAATCCGCGATCGAGGAACGCGCGGCGCCATTTTACCACCGGCAAATGCATCATGTACGCCATCACGTCGACGCCGGGGACGAGCCCGCCGCTGAACCCGAACCTTTTTGCCACGGCGTCGTCGTGCATCTTGTTTTCGGAAAGTTTTGCCGTGTTATAGGCCGAGACCCGATACGGCTCGATGCGGCTTGTCATGCCTGTTTCCTCTTATTTTGGCTCGTTTATTCTGCTGACAATCGTATGCCAGGATGGCGTCGAAACAAGCCTGTTCCCGCCCGTGTTTTGCTCGCAATTCGGCTCGCGATGGGGTACCACCCGCACCTGAGAGCGCCGACCGCGCTGTCAGGCCAAATCCCCAACCAGTGACGCTAATTTGAACACCACCCGAATCTATGTCGACGCCGACGCCTGTCCGGTCAAGGACGAGATTTATCGCGTCGCCATCCGGCACGGTGTGCCCGTCAGCGTGGTCGCGGGCAACTTCATCCGGGTGCCGCAGGATCCCCTGATCGAGCGCATCGCCGCGGGCTCCGGGATGGACGCCGCCGATGACTGGATTGCGGAACGCGCCGGCAAGGGCGATATTGTCATTACATCAGATATCCCGCTCGCCAGCCGCTGCGTGAAGACCGGCGCCGAGGTGATCGCGCCGAACGGCAAGCCGTTCACGGAGCAATCGATCGGGATGACGCTGGCGGTTCGCAACCTGATGACCGATCTGCGTTCATCCGGCGAGGTGACCGGCGGTCCAAAATCGTTCGCTCCCCGCGACCGCTCGACATTCCTGTCGGCGCTCGACCAGACCATTCGCCGCATCCAGCGCCAGCGCGCCGACCAATCCACGCAACAACAGAATTGAATCGAAGAGTCATGGCGCCCCCGCTGATCCAGTTGAAAGATATCGCGCTGACCTTCGGCGGCACGCCGCTGTTATCCGGCGTCGAACTGTCGGTGTCGCAATCCGAACGCGTCTGCCTGATCGGCCGTAACGGCTCCGGCAAATCGACGCTGTTGAAGATCGCGGCCGGGCTGGTCGAGCCTGATAGCGGCAGCCGCTTCGTGCAGCCGGGCGCCACCATCCGCTATCTGCCGCAGGAGCCGGATTTTACGGGCTTTGCGACCACACTGGCCTATGTCGAAGCCGGCCTCGGCCCCGGCGACGACCATTATCAGGCCCGCTACATCCTGGAGCAGCTCGGGCTGCATGGCGACGAAGACCCCGCGCATGTCTCCGGCGGCGAGGCCCGCCGCACCGCGCTGGCGCGGGTGCTGGCGCCCTCACCCGATATCCTGTTACTGGACGAGCCGACCAACCATCTCGATCTCACCACCATTGAATTTCTGGAAGGCGAACTCGGCAGCCGCCGCAGCGCGATGGTCATGATCAGCCATGACCGCCGCTTTCTGTCCAACCTGTCGCGCTCTACCGCCTGGCTTGACCGCGGCCAGATCAGGCAGATCGACCGCGGCTTCAGCGCCTTCGAGGCCTGGCGCGACGAGGTGCTGGCCGAGGAAGAGCGCGACCAGCACAAGCTCGACCGCAAGATCGTCAACGAGGAGCACTGGCTGCGCTACGGCGTTTCCGGCCGCCGCAAGCGCAATGTCAAGCGCCTCGGCAATCTCCACGCGTTGCGTGAGCAGCGGCGCGATTATCGTGGTGCCGCGGGTAACGCCAACCTCGCCGCGGCCGAAGCGGACAAATCCGGCAAGCTGGTGATCGAAGCGAAAAATATCGGCAGGACCTATGGCGATCGCAAGATCGTCGATGGCTTCTCGATCCGGGTGCAGCGTGGCGACCGCATTGGCATCGTCGGACCGAATGGCGCGGGCAAGACCACGCTGATCGAGATGCTGACCGGCGCCAATCCGCCCGATAGCGGCACCATCCGGTTCGGCGCCAATATCGAAATGGCGACGCTCGACCAGCACCGCGAAAGCCTCGACCCGAAATCGACGCTGGCCGAAGCCCTGACGGGGGGACGCGGCGACCACGTCATGGTCGGCGGCAAGCCGAAGCATGTCGTCAGCTACATGAAAGACTTCCTGTTCGCGCAGGAACAGATGCGCACGCCGCTGGAGGTGCTTTCCGGCGGCGAACGCGGCCGGCTGATGCTGGCGCGCGCGCTCGCCAAGCCTTCGAATTTGCTGGTGCTGGACGAGCCGACCAACGACCTCGACCTCGAAACCCTCGACGTGCTGGAAGAGATGCTCGGCGACTACGAGGGCACCGTGATCCTGATCAGCCATGACCGCGATTTTCTCGATCGCGTGGTGACCTCGGTGATCGTGCCTGAAGGCGACGGCCGCTGGGTCGAATATGCCGGCGGCTATACCGACATGCTGGCGCAGCGCGGCGCCGACCTGAAGCGCGAAGCGGTGAAGGCGGCCGAGGAAAAGCGGGAAACGAAAGCCAGCGCGCCGTCGGGCACTTCGAAGCGGCGGCTCAATTTCAAGGAGAAACACGCGCTGGAAACGCTGCCCAAGACCATCGCCAAATTGCAGGCCGAGATCGCAAAACAACAACGGCACCTTGACGACCCAAATCTGTTCCAGAAAGATCGCAAAAAGTTCAATCAAGCCTCTGATGCGCTTACGAAAGCGCAGAAAGAACTCGAAGCCGCCGAAGACCAATGGCTGGAACTTGAAGTGCTGCGCGAAGAGATCGAACAGGCCTGATTGGGAGCCGTCATGACCACGCCGCTTGCTGCCAAAATAGCCCGTGAATACGGCACGCCCGCCGCCGTCATCGACATGGATCGCGTCGAGCGCAACATCGCGCGGATCCAGGCCGCCTGCGACGCGGCCGGCGTCGCCAACCGTCCGCACATCAAGACCCACAAGAGCCCTATGCTGGCGCAGCTTCAGGTCGCCGCCGGCGCCAGAGGCATTACCTGCCAGAAACTCGGCGAGGCCGAGGTGATGGCGGATGCCGGCATCGACGACATCCTGATCAGCTATAACCTGATCGGCGAGGAGAAAATGGCGCGGCTCGGCGCGCTACTCCGCAAAGCAAATGTAAAGGTATGCGTCGATAACATGACCGTCATTGACGGTCTTATCCGAGTGCCTCACTTAGCGGAGCGCGAGCTTTCCGTCCTCGTCGAGTGCGACACCGGACGCAAGCGCGCCGGCGTCGAAACTCCCGCGGAGGCCATCGAACTGGCGCGTGAGCTTTCTGCTTGGCCCGGTTTGAAATTCGGGGGGCTTCTAATGTACCCGACGGAAACAGGCTGGAGCGATGCGCAACGCTTTCTCGACGAAGCGACGGCAGGCTTGCGCGCGGTTGGACTGGAACCAGGAATTGTCTCCACCGGCGGCACGCCCAACATGAAGAATGTTGGAAAACTCACGGGCGCGACCGAGCATCGGCCCGGCACCTATATCTACAATGACCGGATGCAGGTCGCTGCCGGCGTCGCCACCTGGGACGATTGCGCGCTAAACATCTATTCGACGGTGGTGAGCCGCGCGGGCCCGGACCGCGGCATTCTCGATGCCGGCTCCAAGACGCTGACCTCGGATACCGGCGGCGGGCTCGACGGCCACGGGCTGATCCTCGAACATCCCGAAGCGAAGATTGCGCGCTTCGCCGAGGAGCACGGTTTTCTCGATCTTGCGCGCAGCAACACCCGCCCCAATGTCGGCGACGTCGTGCGGATCGTGCCCAACCATGTCTGCGTCGTCGTCAACATGATGGACGAAGTGGTGATGGTGCGCGGCGACGAGATCGTCGGCACGTTGCCGGTCGCGGCACGGGGGAAGTTGAGGTGATATTCTTTCGTTCAGTTATAATGCTTCGGATGGGGAGCAAAAGACAAAAATGAAGCATTTGACCAAGCGAAACAGGGTCCGGAATCTGTTTCTATCGGCTTCCCTGTCGCTGGCAATTACCCTAGCGACGCTCGCCATGCTGGAAGTTTTGCTTCGCGTGTTCGACTTTCGGGAACTGAGAGAAACCTTGAGCGAACTGTCGCTCAATTACGACTATGACGCCGAGCTCGGCTGGGCGCCGGCGCCGAATTCTTCAGGCGTCATCAACACTTTTCGTACGACACACCATAAGCACAATAGCCTTGGTCTGCGCGACGAGGAGTTCAGCCTCGACGCCAAGCCGACGATCATGTTCTTGGGGGACTCCTTTGTCTGGGGTCTCGATTCCGAAGCCAACGAACGCTTCACCGAGCTGTTGAAGCCAAAGATCCCCGACTACAAGATTCTGACGGCAGGGGTTGCGGGCTACGGAACCGATCAGGAGTATCTCCTGCTGAAGCGATTGTGGTCGAAGGTTAAGCCGGCTGTCGTCGTGCTGATCTTTTGCGCGGATAACGACCGGTTGGATAACAGCACAAATCTCCGCTACTTTAGCTATTATAAACCTTACTTCGCGACCCAACCTGACGGGTCGGTGGTGCTCACAGGACAGCCAGTCCCGAAATCTCAGCTGTTATACTTCAAGGATGCCTGGCTCGTGCGAAACCTTTGGCTGGCGCGCCTGGCGGTGGACGTCTATGTGCGGCTTCGGTATCCGCCGTTGTTGGTGCCGGACCCCACCGAAAAATTGGTGGGGCGGATCCGCGAATTCGTAGAAGGTAACGGCGCCAAGCTCCTGGTTGGGATCCAACACCGCGACGAAAAGATGGTCGGCTACCTGGAGAAGAACCGGATCCCGTTCGCGAAACTCGAAGGTGCCGCGTTCTATACGGAAGCGATAGGGTTCGGCCCTCATTGGACGCCCGAAGGTCATAAGTTTGTCGCGGAGCGCATTCTGGGCCTGCTGTCCGCCAACAACATCGGTCACCACGACGCTGCCGCGCAAAAGAATTAGTGCGCCAGTCCAGGCGGAGGGATCGGTCGGAACGATCTGGCGACGAACCCTATGTCGAGCGGGGCAGCCATTTTAGCGCGGTCTCACCCATTAAGGGACCCAAGACGCGAAATCAAAAGCGCGAATCACCGCTCCAAATAGTGCTGGCGCATAACGACAGCGCTTAGTAGAAGCGATCACGTTTTGTCCGAGCCACGCGAGAGAACCTGATGCAGCTATTGGATCTGGAACATGACGAGGTTGTAGTCGGACCGAGCGACCGCAATTTCGGATTCACGATGGCTGCAGTCTTTGCTCTGATCGGCCTCCTTGGACTATACAAGGGTTCGTCCCACGCCCCGATCTGGCTTTGCATCGCGGTCGTTTTCGCGGGACTGACGCTTTGGCGCCCGCAGTCCTTGGGCCTTGCCAACCGCGCATGGCTAAAGCTCGGGCTTTTGATGTACCGCATCGTCAATCCCGTTGTCATGGCCATCCTTTTCTTCGGTGCGATCATGCCAATTGGATTGGCCATGCGCCTGTTCGGCAAGGATTTCCTCAGGCTCGCACGGGACGCTTCGTCGCCAACTTATTGGCTCCCGCGCTCTGATCCGCGCCCGCCGTCTGAATCCATGCGACAGCAATTCTAGGACAAGCCATATGTCGTTCCTGCGTGAGTTGTTTGCATTCATTCGGGCGAGGCGTAAGTTTTGGCTGATCCCGATTTTTGCCGTGATGCTTGTTCTTGGCGGACTATTGGTGTTGACCAAGGGCTCCGCACTGGCGCCGTTCGTCTACACGCTGTTCTAAGCGGACCTCGTGCGCATCCTCGGCATTTCAGCGTTCTACCATGACAGCGCCGCGGCGCTCCTGGTCGATGGCAAGATCGTCGCCGCCGCCCAGGAAGAGCGCTTCACGCGCCGGAAACACGACCCGGGCTTTCCAGCGAGCGCCATTCGCTACTGCCTTGCCGAGGCGAATATCAAAGCGAGCGAAATCGACCACGTTGTGTTCTACGAAAAGCCGTTCCTGAAATTCGAACGGTTGCTCGAAACCTATCTGGCTTTCGCTCCGCGCGGCTTTCAGTCGTTCCGAAAGGCGATCCCGGTCTGGTTGAAGGAAAAACTGTTTCAGAAAAGCGTGCTTCGCGGCCATCTCGGCAAGGTCGACGAAAACGTCGATTGGGAAGCAAGGCTGCTGTTCGCCGATCATCATCAGAGCCATGCGGCATCGGCTTTTTTTGCCTCGCCGTTCAGCGAGTCGGCGATTTTGACGCTGGATGGTGTAGGCGAGTGGACAACGACGTCGGCGGGCTACGGAAAAAACAATACGCTCGACCTCAGGCGTGAAATCAACTTCCCGCACTCGATCGGATTGCTGTATTCCGCCTTTACCTATTACACCGGCTTCAGGGTCAATTCCGGCGAGTACAAGGTAATGGGGCTCGCGCCTTATGGCGAGCCGAAATACGCCGGCCTGATCCTCGAACATCTCGTCGATCTCAAGGATGACGGCAGTTTTCGCCTTGACCTCGATTATTTCGATTATTGCACCGGCCTTACCATGACCAACGGCAGGTTCGACGCGTTGTTCGGTGGCAAGCCGCGCGATCCGTCGGAGCGGCTGGAACAGCGCCATATGGATCTTGCTGCCTCGGTCCAGCAGGTAACCGAAGAAATCGTGCTGAGGCTCACGCGTAGCCTGGCTCGCGACGGGCTGTCGCAAAATCTCTGCCTTGCCGGTGGTGTGGCGCTCAATTGCGTCGCCAACGGCAAAATTCTGCGCGACCGCACTTTCAAGAATATCTGGGTGCAACCGGCTGCAGGCGATGCCGGAGGCGCCATCGGAGCGGCGCTAGCTGCGTATTATCAGTTCGCAGGTAGGCCACGTGCGGCGACCGCGGGCGACGCGATGGCGGGCGGATATTTGGGGCCGTCTTTCTCGCAATCCGAGATCAAGGATCGTCTTGGGCACGCCGGCGCCGTATTCACAGAGCTTGACGACGACGCGATCATTCAAAGCACGGTCAAGGCGCTGGTTGCGGAGAAAGCGGTTGGCTGGTTCCAGGGGCGAATGGAGTTTGGCCCGCGGGCGTTGGGCGCGCGCTCCATTCTCGGCGATCCCCGTTCCCCCTCGATGCAGAGCTCCCTCAATCTGCGGGTCAAATTTCGCGAAAGCTTCCGCCCGTTCGCGCCGGCCGTGCTGCGCGAGGACGTGGCTGAATGGTTCGATCTCGACGGCGACAGCCCTTACATGCAGATCGTCGCCGACGTGTTGCACAGGCGCCGGCGGCCTGCCAACCCAGACGATCACAAACTGTTCGGCATCGATCGCCTCAATATCCCGCGATCTGAAATCCCGGCGGTGACCCATGTGGATTATTCGGCGCGGATACAAACCGTCCATGCCGACACCAACAAACGATTTCATGATCTATTGACTGCGTTCAAGGCTGAGACGGGATGTCCAGTGCTGGTTAACACCAGCTTCAACGTTCGTGGAGAGCCGATCGTATGCACGCCGGATGATGCGTTCCGCTGCTTTATGGGCAGCGATATCGAGGTGCTGGTTGTCGGCAATTGCTTCCTGAATAAGGAGGACCAGCTCCCCTCGCTGAAGCTCGACTACAAAAATATGTTCGAGCTCGACTAATCAAGCGCGCTTTATGAGTGCGATGCTTATTTCTCGAGCCACTTCAACAGGCCCCTCCCCGCCGCGGCGCCCGTGGCGAACGAGGCCTGCAGCAGATAGCCGCCGGTCGGCGCTTCCCAGTCGAGCATTTCCCCCGCCACAAACACGCCGGGCAAGCGGCGGATCATGAATCCGGCGTCGAGTTCATCGAACGATATGCCGCCCGCGGTCGAGATCGCGCGCGCGATTGGCGCCACGCCGGTGAGCTGGATCGGCACCGCGTTGATCAGTTCGGCCAAGCTTGTTGCCGATAGCGACGACAGCGTCACGCCATCCGCCATCGCAGCTTCCTGCAACAGGCCGATCGCGACCGGCGAAAGATGCGCCGCCTTGCGCAGAAAATTGGAAAACGATTGTTTGCCCCTGGGCGCCGACAGCCGAGCCATCAGGTCACTTGCAGTGAGATCGGGTCGCAAGGCGACGTGCAGTATCGCCTGCCCTGCACCGGAGATGGCCTCGCGCAGATCGGCCGATAGCGCGTAGACCGCGCCGCCCTCGATGCCCGTGCGCGTGATGATTATTTCGCCGCGAACCGTGCGCTCACCAAAAGTCAACGCGATGGCCTTGAGCGGCCGGCCTTCGAAACGGTCGCGAAAGATGTCGGACCAGGCGACGGTGAAACCGCTATTGGCCGGCCTGAGCGGCGATACTATTATGCCTTTCGCAGCAAGTATATCCACCCACGCGCCATCGGACCCAAGCCGGGGCCAGCTTGCGCCGCCGAGCGCGAGCACGGTGGCGCGCGCATCGACGGCGCGTTGGCCGTCGGCTGTTTGAAACAGCAAACGGCCATGCGTGTCCCAACCGATCCAGCGGTGGCGCAACGCGAATTGCACGCCCATGGAATCAAGCCGCCGCAGCCACGCGCGCAGCAAGGGTGAAGCCTTGAACGCGTTTGGGAAGACGCGGCCGCTGGAGCCGACGAAGGTCGGCTGCCCCAGCGCCTCGCTCCACTCGCGCAACGCAGCGGGAGGGAATGCCTCGATGGCGGGTGCAAGCCGCGGCATCGCCGCGCCATATCGTTCCAAAAATTCCGGCAGCGCTTCGCTGTGCGTCAGATTGAGCCCGCCGCGCCCCGCCATCAGGAACTTGCGGCCCGCGGACGGCATGGCGTCATACACCGTGACCGCAGCGCCGCCTTGCGCCAGCACCTCGGCTGCCATCAGGCCGGACGGGCCAGCGCCGATGATGGCGACGCGATTTGCGGGAGATGGAACCATGTCGCGAGTGTAGGCCGGATTCGTTCTCGGCGAGAAAGAACGTCATTCCGGGATGGTCCGAAGGACCAGACCCGGAATCTCGAGATTCCGGGTTCGCGCTTACGCGCGCCCCGGAATGACGGCTCAAACTACAGCTTGATCCCCGCCCTCGCCGCGGCCTGGCCGACATATTTCTGGGTCTGCTGGAACGCGCCTTCCAGCGCCTTCGCCTTCGACATGTCGCTGATCTCGGCGAAATGCGCGGCTACCGCATCGGGCGTCCAATCGGCCTGGGCCAGGTTGATACCCTCGGCTTCCATCACCTTGATCACCGCGAACGATCCCGCGCCGGCGCCCATGATGGTGCGGGTTGGGGCGTCCTCGCTCAGCAGATATTCGACCGCCGGCGTGATCGCCTCGGGCTTCATCAGTTCCAGCGCCTGCGGCGGCAGCAATTCCTCGGTCATGCGCGTCGCGGCGGTCGGCGAGATCGTATTGACGCGGATGTTGTTCTTGCGGCCTTCCTCGGCCAGCACGTTCATCAGCCCGACCATTCCGGATTTCGCCGCGCCGTAGTTGGCCTGGCCGAAATTTCCGTACAGCCCCGACGATGAGGTCGTCAGCACGATGCGGCCATAGTTGCGCTCGCGCATGCCGTCCCACACCGCCTTGCAGCAATAGAAGGTGCCGGTGAGATGGACATCGAGCACTTTCGCAAAATCGGCGGCCTCCATCTTGCCAAAGGACTTGTCACGCAGGATTCCGGCATTGGCGCACAGCAGATCGACGCTGCCCCACTCCTTGGTGGCGCGGTCGACCATCGCCTTGACCTGTTCGAAGTTCGAGACGTCGGCGCCGTCGGCCATCGCCGTGCCGCCGGCCTTGCGGATTTCGTCGACCACGCTCTCCGCCGGCGTCAGCGATCCGCCGGTGCCGTCGCGCGCGCCGCCGAAATCATTGACGACGACCTTGGCGCCGCGGCTCGCCAATCCCAGCGCGTGTGCCCGTCCAAGACCATTGCCCGCGCCGGTGACGATAGCGACGCGTCCGTCAAACCTGATTGTCATGAGTGGAATTCCCCGGGGTTGGTCGTCGTGCCCGGGCTTGACCCGGGCATCCATCGCAAAAGACGTTTCTTCTTAAGGGGATGGATTGCCGGGTCAAGCCTGCAATGACGACGGGACGGTGGCAGCTCAAGCAAAATAAATCAGGCCGATCCAGTCCGCCACCAGCGCGGGCTTCTCCTCGCCCTCGATTTCGACGGTGACGTTGGTGCGCGATTGCAACTCCTTGGGTTTTCGCAACTTCGCTTCCGCGAGAGTGAACCGGCCGCGCACGCGCGAGCCTGACTGTACCGGGGAGATGAAGCGCAGTTTGTCAAAACCGTAATTGACCCCCATCGTGGTGCCCTCGATGACCGGCATCACCTCGTAGGACATGATACTCAGCAGCGACATCGTGAGGAATCCATGGGCCACCGTGGTACCGAACGCCGACTCGCGCCTGGCGCGCTCGGGATCGACATGGATGAATTGATGATCCTCGATCACATCGGCATAGACGTCGATCCGCTTCTGATCGACCGGATGCCAGGCCGAGACGCCGATCTCCTTGCCGACCATGCCCTGATAGGTTTCCAGTGTAACCGGCGGCTTCTTCCAGACTTCGTTCATGTATCAGCTCTCCGCCGGTCCGGCCGGCTTTACCTTTTGTAGCTCGGGAAAATCCTCTTCGCGGAATTCTACGCCGCGCAACGCGTCGCTGCGATCATTGTCGTGCTCCAGCCGGCGCAATTGCACGCGGCGGATTTTTCCGGAAATCGTCTTCGGCAATTCCGTCACCAGTTCGATCCTGCGGATGCGCTTGAACGGCGCCAGCCTGGTGTGCAGGTGCTGGAAGATCGACAGCGCGGTCTCACCCGAGCGCTCGTTGCCCGCTACCAGCAGCACATAGGCCTTCGGGACCGCAAGCCGGATCGGATCGGGACTCGGCACCACCGCGGCCTCCGCCACCGATTCATGCTCGAGCAGGATGCTTTCGAGCTCGAACGGGCTGATGCGGTAGTCCGACGATTTGAAGACGTCGTCGGAGCGGCCGACGAAAGTGAGATAGCCCTCGTCGTCGGCGAACACCACGTCGCCGCTGCGGTAGAGATCGCCGTCGGCGCCGCTCAGTTTGCCGTTCTCGTCTTGATAGCCCTGCATCAGGCCCGCGGGCCTGTCTGCGCCGAGCACAAGCGTAACCTCGCCCTCTTTCGTGATGTGTCCGTCGACATCGGTGATCTGCACGCGGTAGCCGGGCAGCGGGCGGCCCATCGAGCCGATCTTCACCTTCTGGCCCGGCGAATTCCCGGCAAGTGCGGTGGTTTCGGTCTGGCCATAGCCGTCGCGGATGGTCAGACCCCAGGCCGCGCGCACCTGATCGATCACTTCGGGATTGAGCGGCTCGCCGGCGCCGCAGACCTCGCGCAGCGACACCTTGAAGGTTGCGAGCTTCTCCTGGATGAACAGCCGCCACACCGTCGGCGGCGCGCATAATGTCGTGACGCCGCAGCGCCCGATGGTCGCAAGCAGTCCCTTGGCATCGAACCGCGGCTGGTTGACCACGAACACCGTGGCGCCGGCATTCCACGGCGCGAAGAAGCAGCTCCAGGCGTGCTTGGCCCAGCCTGGCGAGGAAATATTCAGATGGATATCGCCGGGCTGCAGCCCGAGCCAGTACATCGTCGACAGCCCACCGACGGGATAGCTGCGCTGGCTGTGCCGTACCAGTTTTGGCTTTGCGGTCGTGCCTGACGTGAAATACAGCAGCATCGGATCTTCAGGCTGGGTCGGCCCATCCGGCTGAAAGCTTTCCGGAAATTCCGCGGCCTGCTCGTAGGCGAGCCAGCCCTCATGCCTGGACGATGCGCCGACGACGACGCGAACCAGAGCATCTCCGCCGAGGCCGGCGAATTTCGAGACCTGGTCCTGCGAGGCCACCACCACTTTCGCCCGGCCGCGGTCGAGCCGGTCGCGCAACTCGTCCGGCGTCAGCAGCGTGGTCGCGGGGATCACCACGACGCCGAGCTTCATGGCCGCCAGCATGGTCTCCCACAGCGGGACGACATTGCCGAGCAGCAGCAACAAATGATCGCCGCGCTTCAGCCCACGCGCGCGCAGGAAGTTTGCTACCTGATTGGAACGGCGCGACAGCGCGGCGAATGAGAGTTTTGTCTCGCGGTTGCTGCCGGCATCGACGATCCACAGCGCCGGGCGATCCTTGCTATCCGGGTTGTGCGCCAGTTCCGCATCGAACCAGTCCAGCGCCCAGTTGAACGGCGCGGGATCCGGCCAGCGGAATCCCTTCACCGCCGCATCGTAGTCGGTGCGATGCTTGAGCAGAAATGCGCGGGCCTCCTGGAAAGTGGTCATCGCTATTTTCCGGCGAGCGCGCGGACATGCTGAATGATCCCGGAGAAATCGACCCCGCCATGGCCCTGCGCATCGAATGCCTTGTAAATTTCCTGCGCGTGTTGTCCAAGCGGCGTCGCGGCGCCGGCGGCATTGGCCGCGTCCTGCGCCAGCGTCAGGTCCTTCACCATCAGGCTTGAGGCAAAGCCGGGCTTGTAATCGTTGTTCGCCGGCGAGGTCGGCACCGGCCCCGGCACCGGGCAATAGGAGGTCAGCGACCAGCATTGCCCTGATGAAGTCGAGGCGACATCGAACAGCGCCTGATGCGACAGACCGAGCTTTTCGGCCAGCGCAAAGGCCTCGCTGACCGCGATCATCGAAATGCCCAGGATCATGTTGTTGCAGATCTTGGCCGCCTGCCCCGCACCGGCTCCGCCGCAATGCACGATCTTCTTGCCCATCTTTTCCAGCACCGGCTTCGCCGCCGCAAACGCCTTGTCGTCGCCGCCGCACATGAAGGTCAGCGTCGCGCCCCTGGCACCGCCGGTGCCGCCGGACACCGGCGCATCGATCGAGGCCATGCCATGCTTGGCCGCGAACGCATGGGCCTGCTTGGCGCTTTCGACATCGATGGTCGAACAATCGATGATCAGCGCGCCCTTTGCCATCGACGGAATGACGTCGGTCCAGACCGAGATCACATGCTTGCCTGCGGGCAGCATGGTGATGACGACATCGGCGCCCGTCACCGAAGCAACGGCGCTGTCGGCGATCGCAGCACCGTCGGCCTTTGCCTGCTCGCGCGAGGCGCCCACCAGATCGAACGCCATGATCTTGTGGCCGGCCTTGACCAGGTTGGCCGCCATCGGCCCACCCATATTGCCGAGGCCGATGAATGCGATGCTTGCCATGTTGGTTCCTCCGCGAGACGTTTCTATTTTGTTGTGTCGAACACGAGTTCGTCGGCGCCGATTTCGGCAAGGTAGCGCGCAACCATCTCGGGCGTCACGTCCTCGATTCTCGCCGGCGACCATTTGGGATTGCGGTCCTTGTCGATCACCGCTGCGCGTACGCCCTCGCGAAAATCATCGCTTCTGAACACTTCCAGCGCGGCACGATACTCCCGCACCAGGCATTCTTCCAATGACGACGACGTCCGCGCCAGCCGCAGCAATTTCAGCGCAACCACCATGCCGCGCGGCGACTTCTCGCTCAAGGTCTTCAACGTCGACTGCGCCAGTTCGGAGCCGTCCTCCTGGAGCGCCGCGACGATATCCTCCATCCGATCATGGGCAAACCATTTGTCGACCTGAGACTGCATCGCGGCTATGGGCCCCGCCGTCTCGCCGGTGGCAAAACCATCGATCAGGATTCTAATTTCTCTGGAAGTCGTGCCGGAGCGGAGTTTGGTGAGCACGTCGCGCAAGGCGGCCAGTTTGCCCGAAGGCACGACCGCGTCGGCAAAGCGGGCATGGATCGCATCGGGCCCATTCATGGTCTGGCCGGTCAACCCGAAATAGGTGCCGATCTCTCCCGGCGAGCGCGAGAGCAGCCACGTGCCGCCGACGTCCGGAAAGAAGCCGAGTCCGACTTCCGGCATCGCGAGTCTTGTCCGCTCGGTGACGATGCGATGGCGGCCATGGCCGGAGAGCCCGACACCGCCGCCCATCACCAGCCCGTCCATGAACGCGACGTACGGTTTGGGAAATTTCGCGATGCGCGCATTCATGATGTATTCCTGGCGCCAGAAGACCTTGCCGAGGTCGCCGCCGGCGCGGGAGCTCTCGTAAAGTCCCCTTATGTCCCCGCCCGCGCACAGGCCGCGCTCGCCGGCGCCTTCCAGCACCACCACCGCGACTGCGGGATCGGCCTCGAACTGGTCCAATGCCGCATCGATGCCGACAGACATTTCCAATGTCATGGCATTGATGGCTTTCGGCCGGTTGAGGCGGATAATGCCAGCCGAACCTTCCCGCCGGACGATCAGATCCGGCTCCGTGACCGCGGCATCCGAAGCCGTCATCGCGCGCCCTCGATCAGCTTGCGCGACACGATCAGCCGCATGATCTCGTTGGTGCCTTCGAGAATCTGGTGCACGCGCAGGTCGCGCACGATCTTTTCGATGCCGTATTCGCTGAGATAGCCGTAGCCACCGTGCAGTTGCAGCGCCTGATTGGCAACCTCGAAGCCGACATCGGTGCCGAAGCGTTTGGCCATCGCGCATAGCATGGTGGCATCGGCGTCCTTGCGGTCGAGCGCAGCCGCCGCGCGCCACACAAAGGTTCGCGCCGCCTCCAGTTCGGTCGCCATGTCGGCGAGGCGAAATTGCAGCGCCTGGAATTCGTCGAGGCGCTTTCCAAAAGCCTTGCGTTCCTTCATGTAGGCCAGCGACTTGTCGAGCGCACTTTGCGCGCCGCCGAGCGAACAGGCCGCGATATTGATGCGGCCGCCGTCGAGCCCGGCCATGGCGATCTTGAAGCCGATGCCCTCGTCGCCGAGCCGGTTGGCGACCGGCACCCGCGCATCCTCGAAAATCACCGCGCGGGTTGGCTGTGCGTTCCAGCCCATCTTGCGCTCATTGGCGCCGAACGAAAGTCCGGGCGTATCGCCTTCGATCACCAGCGTCGAGATGCCGCCGGGTCCATCGGCACCCGTGCGCACCATCACCACATAGAGGTCGCCCTTACCGGCGCCGGAGATAAACTGCTTCTGGCCGTTGAGCACGTAGTGGTCGCCGTCGCGCACCGCGCGGGTGCGCAACGCCGCCGCATCCGATCCCGAGCCGGGCTCGGTCAGGCAATAACTCGCCAGCAGTTCCATCGTGCACAGTCTCGGCAGCCATTTCTGCCGCTGCGCGTCGCTGCCGAAGGCGTCGATCATCCACGATGCCATGTTGTGGATCGAGATGAAGGCGGACACCGTCGGACAGCCCTGCGCCAGCGCCTCGAAGATCAGCGCCGCGTCGAACCGGGTCAGCGCCGAGCCGCCGACATCGTCGCGGATATAGACGCCGCCGATGCCGAGGGTGGCCGCCTCGCGCATCACATCGACCGGAAAATGCTTCTCCTCGTCCCAGCGGACCGCATGCGGCGCGATTTTCTCCGCGGCAAATTCCCGCGCCATGTCGCGAACCGCAATCTGGTCCTCGTTGAGAGCGAAGTGCATTCGGTTTCGCGCGTTAATTCATCGTCGGGATCGAGAACTCCGCGCCTTCCTTGACGCCGGATGGCCAGCGCGCCGTTACCGTCTTGGTCTTGGTGTAGAAGCGGATCGAATCCGGGCCGTGCTGGTTGAGGTCGCCGAAGCCGGATTTCTTCCAGCCGCCGAAGGTGTAATAGGCGATCGGCACCGGGATCGGCACATTGATGCCGACCATGCCGACATTGACCTTGGCGGCGAAATCGCGCGCGGCGTCGCCGTCGCGGGTGAAGATCGCAACGCCGTTGCCGTAGTCATGATCGGACGGCAGGCTGAGCGCTTCCTGATAGTCGTGGGCGCGCACCACCGACAGCACCGGACCGAAGATCTCTTCCTTGTAGATCCGCATGTCTTTCGTCACGTTGTCGAACAGGCACCCGCCCATGTAGAAGCCGTTCTCATATCCCTGCATCTTGAAGCCGCGGCCATCGACGGCGAGCGTGGCGCCCTCCTTGATGCCGATATCGACATAGTTCTTGACGCGGTTGAGCGCCTCCCTGGTCACCAGCGGACCATAATCAGCCGAGGGATCGATCGAGGTGCCGATCTTCAGGGATTCGACCCGCGGAATGAGCTTCTCCATCAGCCGGTCGGCGGTGGTCTTGCCGACGGGCACCGCGACCGAGATCGCCATGCAGCGTTCGCCGGCGGAGCCATAGCCCGCGCCGATCAGCGCATCGACGGTCTGGTCCATGTCGGCGTCCGGCATCACGATGGCGTGGTTCTTGGCGCCGCCGAAACATTGCGCGCGCTTGCCGGTGGCGGCGGCACGCTCATAGATGTATTGCGCGATCGGCGAAGAGCCGACAAAGCCGACGGCGCGGATATCGGGATCGTCGAGGATCGCGTCGACCGCTTCCTTGTCGCCGTTGACGACGTTGAGGATGCCCGGCGGCAGGCCGGCCTCGATCATCAGCGCGGCCAACGCCATCGGCACGCCGGGATCACGCTCCGAAGGCTTCAGGATGAACGCATTGCCGCAGGCGATCGCGGGCGCGAACTTCCACATCGGGATCATGGCCGGGAAATTGAACGGCGTGATGCCGGCGACGACCCCGAGTGGCTGGCGCATCGAATAGATGTCGATGCCGGGGCCGGCACCCTCGGTGTATTCGCCCTTCATCAGATGCGGGATGCCGCAGGCGAATTCGACCACCTCGAGCCCGCGCTGGATGTCGCCCTTGGCGTCCGGCACCGTCTTGCCGTGTTCGCGCGCCAGCAGATCAGCCAGTTTGTCGTAATCGCGTTGCGCCAGTTCCAGGAACTTCATCAGCACACGGGCGCGGCGCTGCGGATTGGTCGCACCCCATTCCGGTTGCGCGGCCCTGGCGTTCTCGACCGCCGCGCGCAGTTCCGCCCTGGAGGCCAGATCGACCTTGGCCTGGACCTCGCCGGTCATCGGCTCGAAAACGTCAGCCGTTCGTCCCGATGTGCCCTTGACCTCGCGGCCGCCGATAAAATGTCCGATTGTGCGCATGCGTTCCTCCAAGACCGACGGGTGGCAGTTTTGCCGGCATCTTGCAGTCTTTATGGCATTTGGGAAGGGCTTCCGCGCGCAACGCATTTGCGAAAACGCGGCCATGGCCACATTCCCCGGCATTCGACCAATGTCGTATGGCGTTACCGCAGGCGCGGAATTCAGTGCCGCGCGGGCGCAGCTTTCTTGGCGGTGGTTTTCTTCGCGGCGGTTTTCTTCGCCGGTTTTGCCGGCTCACGGTCCAGCACGGCATCCCGGCCGGCGCCGAGGATCTCGTTGGAAAAGTCGCCATTGCCGGCAACCCGCGCCAGCACCATCGTTCCCATCATGGTGGCAAGCGTCGCCATCGCCCGTTTGCGCGCGGCTTTTCGCGTCACGTCAGGAATCTGCGCGGCGATCGCGTCGATCATCTGCTCCAGCTTGGCCGCGAACGCCCGGCGGGTCTTTGGGCTCTCGCGCGCGATTTCCGCACCCAGTGCCGGAATGGCACAGCCACGGCCGGGGTCGTCGCGATGCGCCGCCGAGAGATAGGTATCCACGATGGTCGACAGCCGTTTTTCCGGCGGCGTCTGCTCGGCGAGCTTGCGCCAGCGCTCCGTCCCCCGATCCATCGCGTGGCTGAAGGCCTCGATCACCAGCGCCTCCCGTGAATCGAAATGCGCGTAGAAGCCGCCATGTGTCAGCCCGGCGTCCTTCATCAGGTCGGCGACGCCGATGCCGTGGGCGCCCTTCTCGCGAAGCCGCACCGCGGCCTTCTTCACGATCCGTTCGTGGGTCTCTAGCTTATGTTCTTTGGAGTAGCGCATCGCGATCCCATAAGATGTCTGCAGTCATATAATAGCATCCGGCGGCATGAAAAGCTGCATCTATTTGCGTGCCAGCCGCCGGATGCCGACCCAAGAACGCTAAATGGACGGCCTGCCATCGGTCACGGGCCGCTGTGGGTGCCGCTTGACAAGGCGTGGGTTTGCCCGGGAAGTGGCGCGATCCGCCCTGCTATAACCGAGACCGTCCATGGAAATGCTCAATCCCTATTGCGGTGTCGATCGCGACCCGCGCGGCGTCGTGCGCCTGACGATCTGCAACGCCGGCTCGCTCAATATCCTGGGAACGCCTGTCATCAATGCCGTTCGCGAAGGCCTGCAGACGCTTGCCGCGGACCGTCAGATCCGGGTGCTGGTCGTCGCCGGCCAGAGCGAGAAGAGCATGATCGGCGGCGCCGACATCAAGGAAATGGCGCAACTCGACCAGGCGTCAGCCGAGAAATTCATTACCGGCCTGCGCGATCTCTGCGAGGCCGCGCGCGCGTTTCCGGCGCCGGTGATCGCGCGGATGCCCGGCTGGTGCCTCGGCGGCGGGCTCGAGTTCGCCACAGCGTGCGACTTCCGGATCGCCGCACACGATGCCAGGTTTGGCATGCCCGAGGTCAGGGTCGGCATTCCCTCCGTCATCCATGCGGCGCTGTTGCCGCGGCTGATCGGCTGGGGCCGCGCCCGCTGGCTGGTCATGACGGCCGAGAATATCGACGCGCCGACAGCGCTGGCCTGGGGTCTGGTCGACGTGGTCGCGCCGGAAGGCGGCCTCGATGCCGCGGTCGAGCACACGGTGGCCGCGCTGCTGGAATGCGGCCCGGAAGCCCTGCGTGCGCAAAAAGCCCTGCTCCGGCAATGGGAAGAACTGCCGCTGAAGGAATCCGTCGACCTCAGCATCGGCGTGTTCGGGCAGTCGTTCCTGACCGGCGAACCGCAGCGGCTGATGCAGGGGTTTGTCAACCGCAAGCGATAGCGCCCTGCGATAATTCATGGGAAGCCAGCCGTTGCAAATCCCGCAGCGCATCATATGATGAATGTAATGTAACTATCGCCCGCATTTGAGGAGCACCCGCCATGGCCGCAGCTTCCGACCCCGTCGTCATCGTTTCCGCCGCCCGCACGCCGCTTGGCAAGTTCATGGGCGATCTCTCGCCGTTCAGCGCCCATAATCTCGGTTCCCACGTCATCGGCGCCGCCGTCGAACGGGCCAAATTGGCGCCGGAGCGGATCGACGAGGTGTTCATGGGCTGCGTGCTCCCGGCCGGACAGGGCCAGGCCCCGGCGCGGCAGGCCGCCCGCGGGGCCAAACTGCCTGATGCCACCGGCGCCACGACCATCAACAAGGTCTGCGGCTCCGGGATGAAGGCCACGATGCTGGCGCATGACATCATCAACGCCGGTTCTGCCGATATCGTGGTGTCCGGCGGCATGGAGAGCATGACCAACGCGCCCTATCTGCTGGCGAAAGCCCGCGCGGGCTATCGCGCCGGCCATGACCGGATCATCGATCACATGATGATGGATGGCCTCGAAGACGCCTACGAGGCCGGCCGCTCGATGGGCGATTTCGGTGAGGCCACGGCCGAGGCCTACCAGTTTACCCGCGCCGCTCAGGACACCTATGCGATGGAGACGCTGAGCCGCGCCCGCAAGGCGGTCGAAGGCGGCGCCTTCAAGGCCGAGATCGTACCGCTCACGGTGAAGGAAAAGGCGGGGCCGCGCATCGTCGCCAATGACGAGATTCCGCTGAAGGTCGATCCCGCCAAGATTCCGGGGCTGAAGCCGGCGTTCCGCGCCAACGGCACCATCACACCGGCGGCCTCTTCTGCCAATGCCGACGGCGCGGCGGCGCTGATCCTGACGCGGCGGTCGCTCGCCGACCGCGACGGCCTGCCGACGCTGGCCGAGATCAAGGGCCACGCCACCCACAGCCAGGAGCCGCAATGGTTCACCACGGCGCCGATTCCGGCGATCCGCAAGCTGCTCGACAAGGTCGGCTGGAATGTCGGCGACGTCGATCTGTTCGAGATCAACGAGGCCTTTGCCGTGGTGGCGATGGCGGCGCAGCGCGATCTCGGCATCCCCCGAGATAAGCTGAACATCAATGGCGGCGCCTGTGCACTCGGACATCCGATCGGCGCCACCGGCGCGCGACTGATCGTCACGTTGCTGCACGCTCTGGAAGCGCAAAATCTCAAACGCGGCGTCGCTGCATTGTGTATCGGCGGCGGTGAAGCCACCGCCATCGCGGTGGAACGCATCGTCCACTAACGCGCTACCGTTCTTTCATCTTGTTTTGGCCATCCGGAATTCCGGACAGGAAAGCCATGATCTCAGATTGGTTGTCGGCTGCGCTTGCCCGCCGCAATATCCATTACGGCTGGGCGATGGTCGGCGTGACCTTTCTCGCCTCGCTGATCAGCGCCGGCACGGTCGGCGCGCCCGGCGTGTTCATCGTACCGCTGCAGAACGAATTCGGCTGGACCACCGCGGAAATTTCCTCGGCGCTGTCGATCCGTTTCATCCTGTTCGGGCTGATGGCGCCGTTCGCCGCCGCGCTGCTTAATCGCTATGGCCTGCGCAACGTCACGCTGGCGGCGCAACTGATCGTGGTCTCGGCGCTGCTGGCGTCGCTATGGATGACACAGGTCTGGCAGTTGATGCTGCTGTGGGGCGTCGTGATCGGCATCGGCACCGGCATGACCGCGCTGGTGTTGGGTGCGACCATCTCCACGCGCTGGTTCGCGACACGGCGCGGGCTCGTGATCGGAATTCTCACCGCCAGCGTCGCCACCGGCCAATTGGTATTTCTGCCGCTGCTGGCGAGCCTCACCGAACGAATTGGCTGGCGCGGCGCGCTCGCGCTGGTCTGCATCATGCTCGCGGTCTCGGCGTTCGCCGTTCTCCTGATCATGCGCGATCGCCCGAGCGACGTCGGACTCCGGCCCTTCGGCGATCAAGGCACTGACCCCTTGCCTGCGCCGCCACCCAGCACCGCGCCGATCATGGCGGCGGCGCTCGGCACGTTGCGCGATGCCGCGCAGACAAGGGTGTTCTGGATTCTGTTCGCGACTTTCTTCATCTGCGGCGCCAGCACCAACGGCCTGGTCCAGGTGCATCTGATTCCGATGTGCCTCGATTTCGGCATTCCGCAGGTTCAAAGCGCCAGCCTGCTCGCCGCGATGGGCATCTTCGACTTCTTCGGCACCATCGTGTCGGGCTGGCTGTCGGACCGTTACGACAACCGCTGGCTACTGTTCTGGTATTACGGCCTGCGCGGCCTCTCGCTGCTGTTCCTGCCGTTCACCGGTTTCTCATTCTACGGCCTGTCGCTGTTTGCGATGTTCTACGGGCTGGACTGGATCGCAACCGTACCGCCGACGGTGCGGCTCACCGCGCAGCGGTTCGGGCCGGAACGCGCCAATCTGGTGTTCGGATGGATTTTTGCGGGTCATCAACTGGGCGCAGGCGCCGCGGCATTCGGCGCCGGCCTGTCGCGCACCTTGCTGTTGTCGTACCTGCCCGCCTTCTTCGCCGCCGGCGCGCTGTGCATCGTCGCGGCGCTGATTGCGCTGGCGATCTCGCGGCCGCCGAAGGCGGTGGCGGCGTAGAGCGTTCTTCTCCCTCGCCCCGCCCTTTCGCGGCGCGAGGTTAAGTAATCACGGCCGGATCGTCATGTTCGTCGCAGGTCCTGGCGTGCGGATCGGCTCGGCAAGCCTCGCGAATTCGCACAATAGCGAGCGGGTCTTGCGCGGATCGATGACCTCCTCGACCCAGAATTTCTCGGCCGAGCGAAACGGCGAACGCAGCTTGTTGAGGCGATCCTCGATCTCTTTCAGTTTTGCCTTGGGATCTTCGGCGGCCTCGATGTCGGCGCGATAGGCGGCCTCGATGCCGCCTTCCAGCGGCAGCGATCCCCAATAGGCCGACGGCCACGCATAGCGAATCGAGAAGCGATCGGCCGGCTGGTGCACGACGCCGGCGACGCCGAACGCGTTGCGCACAATGATGGTGCACCAGGGAACGGTGGTCTGGTTGACGGCAGCCATGGCGCGAACGCCGTGGCGGATGGTCGCCGCCTTCTCGGCCTCGAGCCCGATCATGAAGCCCGGGCAATCCATCAGATAGACGATAGGCAGATGGAAGGTCTCGGCGAAATCGACCCAGCGTACCACCTTCTGGCAGGCTTCCGCGGTCCATGAGCCGCCATAGTGGAAGGAATCGCTCGCCAACAGCAGCACGGCGCGGCCTTCCAGCCGCGCCAGGCCGACGATGATCGGACGGCCAAAATTCGCGCCAATCTCGAAGAACGAGCCTTTGTCGACGACAGCCTCGATGATCGGACGCATCTTGTAGACTTGGCGGCGGCTGCGCGGCACCGCCTTCATCAAGGATTCCTCCGATCGCTCCGGATCGTCATCGCACGCGATCGTCGGCGGCAGTTCATAGACCGATGACGGCAAATAAGAGAGGAAGCGCCTGGTGCATTCGAAGGCTTCCTCCTCGGTATCGACCGCATGATCGACACCGCCGGCGCGGGTCTGAATGTCGGCGCCGCCCAGTTCCTGCTTGCTGAGATCCTGGCCAAGGCGCTTTACCACCGGCGGCCCCGCGACAAACATCGCCGAGTTCTTTGTCATCACCGAATAATGGCTGGCGGCCAACCTCGCCGCGCCGAGGCCGGCGACCGAGCCGAGCCCGAGCCCGACCACCGGCACACGCGCCATGTTCGCCGTCGTGTACCAATACCAGCGGGTGCCGCCGATTCCGCCCGGCAAATTGGCCGCGCCCTTGGTTTCGATGGTCTTCACCGAGCCGCCACCGCCGGAACCTTCGATCACCCGGATGATGGGCAGGCGAAAATCATGCGCCATCTCCTCGGCCATCAGTGGCTTGGCGGAAATCGACGCATCCGCCGAGCCGCCGCGCACCGTGAAATCATCGCCGACCACGACCACGGGGCGGCCGTCGACCTTGCCGCGGCCGAATACGCAATTCGCCGGCGTCAGGTTCCTGAGTTCGCCGCTCTCGTCATATTCGGCGATACCTGAAATCGCGCCGATCTCGTGAAAACTCTTCTGATCGACCAGTTTGTCGATGCGCTCGCGAACGGTGAGCCGGCCCTGGTCGCGCTGGCGCTTGACCTTGTCAACGCCTCCCATCTCGCGCGCGAAGGCTTCGCGCCGAGCGAGGTCGTCGAGCTCCGGCTTCCAATTCATTCGAATCCTCCGTCTTGATGATCTTATTGTTATGGGTCGTCACCGAGAGCGGCTTCCTCTCCAGCCGGTTGTTGAAGAGTTCGCCGTCGGCGCCCTCGAGCAAGCTGCCGACCGCTGCGCCCAACTTGAGCATGTGCGGAGCAACCTCCTTGTGCAACCGTCCCTCATCGAACATCGCGGAAAGAAGACCGATCGTGACCACGACAAAGGTTTGATATTGCGGCGACCACATCGGCACCGCGAGCCCGTTGATATGCGGGCTCCAGAGGCCGCAAGCCACGACATAGCCATGTTCGCGCAGATGGCAGCGGTTGCCCTCGATCCGCGGCCGCAGCAGGCTGGCTCCATCAGGAATTTCGCGTTCCATTTCCGCCAGCAAGGCGGCGCCGACGTCGACATCGAGCGCCGCCGTATAGGCGTGGCCCGCGGCGGTGCTGGCCATGGCGATGCGGCTGCCGGTGCTTTCATGCAGTCCGAGCGCGTTGGCGGCGCGGGCAAACTCGAGATAGACGAGATGGAAGCGGTCGGGGATGACGAAGCCCACGGTTCCCGGCAATTGCTCGGCGACATCCTGCAGCCGCAACCGGATCAGGTTGCGCAACTGCAGCCCGCGCATCATCGAGGTGCTCATCGCCACCGCGCTCGGGCCGATTCGGTATTTCTGGTCGCGCGGCAAATATACCAACTGGCCCATCCGGGTCAGCGTGTGCGTGAGGCGCGATACCGTCGATCGCGGCAATCCGCAGCGACTGGAAATCTCCAGATTGCCGAGCCTTGCCTCATGGCCCTCAAAGCAGCGCAGCACGTCGAAGGCGCGCGACACCACCTGGATGACATCCCCCTCGCCCGCCAGATCGCTGGCGAGCCTTCCCTGTTTGCTAAGTCGCTCCGAGCGTCGTCCCATGTTTTTTCTCAGCCATTCCGCCGTGCGGAATAAAATTCCGCTTTAAGGACAAGCTAGCCCAGACCATCCACGGCCACAACTGGCGTCGCGAACAGAACTTGCGGGACCTTTCATAAGATTCGCGTGTCCGGTCGCGATGGCGCGCAGCAGCTATCCGGAGAAGCATTCGCAGAAGGCGTCGGCATGGCGATGACGGCGCGCGGGAAGACGAGGACCTCCAATCCCGTTCCGCGACAATCTGTCCGTTCGACGAACGACAAACCCCGCAATCCGGCGCCGGCCGTTGCCATCGCCATCCGGCGATGACATGATCCAGCCAACAAAAAAATTTCTCGCCGAGCGAGAATATCTGGAGGGGAAACATGATCCATCGGCTGGTGGCGCTTGCGCCTGTCATTTTCACGACCGCTTCGTTGCTCACGATCCCTGCGGCGCATGCCGAAGACGTCAAGCTGCCGCCGACCATGACGTTCACCGCCTATGATACCGGCACTGCCGGATTCAACATCGCGGTCGCCGTCGGCAAGATGATGAAGGACAAGTACGGCACCGATTTGCGGGTGCTGCCGGCGGGCAACGATGTAGCGCGGCTCGCACCGCTGCGCGCCGGCCGGGCGCAGTCGTCGGCGATGGGTTCCGGCACTTATTTCGCGCAGGAAGGCGTGTTCGAATTCGGCGCCAGGGAATGGGGACCGCAGGCGCTGCAACTCGTGCTGTCCACGGTCGACTGCAATGCCGGCTCGCTCGGCGTGGCGCGCGATACCGGGGTGACCGAGATCAAGCAGCTCAGGGGCAAGCGCGTCGGATTCGTCGTCGGCTCACCGGCGCTGAACCAGAATGCGCTGGCGATCCTGGCATTCGGCGACCTCAAGCAGAGCGACGTCAAGATCGTGGAATTCTCAAGCTACGGCGCGATGTGGAAAGGCCTGATCAACAACGACACCGATGCAGCCTTTGCCACCACGATCACCGGCCCGGCCAAGGAAGCCGAGACATCGCCGCGCGGTATCATCTGGCCGCCGTTGCCGCACAACGACAACGCCGGGTGGGAGCGGGTCCAGAAAGTCGGATCGTTCTTCTTCAGGCATGTGGCCACCTGCGGCGCCGGCATTTCCAAGGAAAAACCGATCGAACTTGGGACCTATCCCTATCCGATCTTCGTCGTGTACGGATCGCAGCCGGCCGACCAGGTCTATGCGATCACCAAGGCCATGATCACAGGCTACGACAGCTACAAGGACGCCGCCGCCGGCGCGGCGGGGCTTGCCGCCGACCGCCAAACCAAGAAATGGGTGGTGCCGGTCCATCCCGGTGCAGTGAAGGCGCTGAAGGAAGCGGGTCAATGGAGCGACGACCAGGAGGCGCACAACAACGCGCTGTTCAAGCGGCAGGCGGTGTTGGCGGCCGCGTGGACCGATTACGGCAAATCCAGTCCGCCTTCCGACGACAAGGAGTTCCTCGCAGGCTGGATGAAGGTCCGCGCCGCGGCCCTGAAGAAGGCCAATATGCCGAACGGGTTCGACGAATAGGACTCGCACCGGAACCGATCATTTGACGGGATAGTTCATGTCGTCTGCTGCATCGTCCGTTGGTTCCGAAGCGCCCAAGGCCAAGCGAATCGAGTTCGACGACCCTCACGGCAGCCTCGGCAATCTGCAGGAGGCCGAAGTCTCGCGGGTACGGACCTTGCGCGGGACATGGCGCTGGGCGCTGATTGTCGCGACCGCCGTGACGATCCTTTTGTGCATCAACCAGCAATTCTCGCTGCGGTTCTTCATCGGATACACGCAGCTCAATACCGAATATTTCTACCTGCTGATCGCCCTGATGCTGCCGTTCACGTTCCTGATCTTTCCGGGATCGGCGCGTTCGCCGCTCGATCGCATTCCCTGGTACGACCTGTTGTTGTTCGTCCTGACCTTCGGCGCCGCCATCGTGTTGATGCGCAGCGTCCGCAAGGCCGCTGAAGCCGGCTGGGAATTCGGCGGCGCGCCGGCCACGGTCATCGTCGCCGGGCTCGTGATGTGGGTGGTGCTGATGGAGGCACTGCGCCGCACCGGTGGCTGGAGCCTGTTGCTGAGCGTCCTGCCCTTCACCGTCTATCCGCTGTTCGCCGATGCCAAATGGCTCGGCCCGTTTCGCGGCACCCAATCGACACTCGAACAGGCGACATCGTATCACGTGCTGTCGGGCGAAAGCCTGCTCGGCATTCCGATCCAGGCATTCGCCGACACCGTGATCGGCTTCCTGGTGTTCGGCACCGCGCTGATGATGACCGGCGCCGGCAAGTTCTTCATCAATTTGGCGTTTGCGCTGTGCGGCACGTTTCGCGGTGGCGCTGCGAAAGTCTGCATTTTCGCCAGCGGCCTGCTCGGCATGATGTCCGGCTCGATCATCTCCAACGTGCTGACCGCCGGCACCATGACCATTCCCGTAATGAAGAAGAGCGGCTTCCGCGCTTCCTATGCCGGAGCGATCGAGGCCTGCGCCTCGACCGGCGCGGTGCTGGCGCCGCCGGTGATGGGCGCCACCGCGTTCGTGATCGCGCAATTCCTGAACATCAGCTACGCCGAGGTTGCGCTCGCGGCTATCATACCAGCCGTACTGTACTACATCGGCCTGTTCATGCAGGTGGATTCCTATGCCGCGCGGCATGGGCTGAAGGGCATTCCGCGGTCCGAATTGCCGAAGGTGATGGATACCGTCAAGGACGGCTGGTACTATATTTTCGTCATCGCCCTGCTGATCGTCATGCTCCTGCATTTCAAGCGCGAGAGCCACGCACCGTTCTATGCCACCGCGCTGCTCCTGGTGCTGAACCAGTTATTCTCCAGGGAAACCCGCTGGACATTTTCGACCATCAACAAATTCCTCGAGGTCAATGGCCGCACCTTCGTCGAACTGGTCGGCATTCTCGCCGGCTGCGGCCTGTTGATCGGCGCGTTCTCGATGACCGGCGTGGTCTCCAGCCTTGCCAACGACCTGTTGCGGATCGCCGGCGACAACGCATTCCTGCTGCTCGGGATGTGCGCCTTCACCAGCCTCATTCTCGGCCTCGGGCTGACGACGACGGCCTGCTACATCTTCCTCGCCATCCTGGTGGCGCCGGCGCTGGAAAAGCTCGGTCTCAACCGCATGGCCGTGCACATGTTCATCTTCTATTGGGGCATGCTGTCATCGATCACGCCGCCGGTCGCCATCGCCTCGTTCGCCGCGGCCGGAATCGCCGGTTCGCCCGCCATGAAGACCGGATGGGAATCGATGTGGGTCGGCAGCATCATCTATTTCATTCCGTTCTTCTTCGTCCTGAACCCGGCGCTGGTCCTGCAAGGTGACAGTCCCTATCTCGCCGGGCTCGGCCTGATGGCGCTGGCGGCGTTCGGCACCCTGTTCATCTGCGGCGGCATCCAGGGCTATCAATCCTTCGTGGGGGACCTGCGCGGCGCCGGCACCCTGGAATGGCCGCTGCGGGTGCTGCTGGTGATCGGCGGTTTTGTCATTGCAACGCCCGGCGGCGGCATCATGCCGCTCTCGCAACTGCAGATCACGAGCCTAGGGTTGGCCATCCTGATCCCGACCGTCGTGATCGCGCTGCTGCTGGTCCGCCGGCAGGCCTTGGTGCCGAGCCAGTTGCGCGCGCCCTGATTGCGCGGCACAACGTGCCGGATGAAACCGCCATCATCTGAATCCACCGCCTGGATCGCCTCGAAACCGCCTCTGTTGCGGTTCCTCGACCGTTGTCTCGCGGATTTTTCCGCGGAAACCGGCGGCAACGTCGCCGATTACATCCCTGAACTCGGAAAAGCCGATCCTGCCCATTTCGGCATCAGCCTCGCCACCCTCGACGGCCACGTCTACGAGGTCGGCGATACTCGGATCCCCTTCACCATTCAGTCGATGTCGAAACCGTTCGTGTTCGCCCTGGCGCTGGATACCCTGGGCGCCGGCCGGGTGGAAGGTGCAATCGGTGTCGAACCATCAGGCGATCCCTTCAATTCGATCCGCCTGAACGCCGACAACCACCCGTTCAATCCGATGGTCAATGCGGGGGCCATCGCCTGCTCCGGCCTGATCCACGAAGCCAAGGGCGACGGCGCCTACGAATATATCCGTCAGGCACTCAGCCGCTTTGCCGGACGCGAGCTCGAGATCGACGAGGCGGTATACGCCTCCGAAAGCGTGAGCGGCGACCGCAACCGCGCCATCGGCTATTTGCTGCGCACCAACGCCGTGCTCAAGGATAATGTCGCGTCGGTGCTGGAGGTCTATTTCCGGCAATGCTCCGTCCTGGTGACGGCGCGCGATATCGCCATCATGGCGGCGACGCTGGCCAATCGCGGCGTCAATCCGGTGACCGGCGAGCAGGTCATGACGCCCTACGCGATCTCACGGACGCTGTCGGTGATGACCAGTTCCGGCATGTACGATTATGCCGGTGAATGGATCTATCGCGTCGGCATTCCCGCCAAGAGCGGCGTCGGCGGCGGCATCCTGGCGGCATTGCCGGCACGGCTCGGGCTCGGCAGCTATTCGCCAAAACTCGACAAGCACGGCAACAGCGTCCGCGGCATCAAGGTCTGCGAGGCGCTGTCGTCGCACTATGATCTGCATATGCTCAACCGCAGCGATGACGCGCGCCACAGCATCATCGCCGACTACAACATCGGCAAGAATCCGTCGCGACGGGTCCGGCGGCCACATGAGCAGAATATCCTCGCCGCGCATCACCGGGATGTTCGTGTGATGGAACTGGTGGGCACGCTGACTTTTTCCAAGGTCGATTACGTGTCACGCGAACTTGCCGCCAAGCCTCGCCCGCAATTCGTGATCTTCGATCTACGCCGGGTTGCTGCGATGACGCGCGCCGGCGCCCGCCTGCTGGCCGAGGAATTCCGCGAACTCGAACTGCATCGTGTCACGGTGATCCTGTCCGGCATCAGGCGTTCCTCGGCGGACTGGAAGATGATCCGGGAATGGACCGGCGGTATCTCGAACCTGCGCGACTTCTATCTGCTCGACGCAGCCATCGAATGGGCCGAAGACCAGGTGGTCTATCGCCATGGCGGCGCGATCGATTTCCACGAAGTCACCGAACTGTCCGAACAGCCGCTGCTCGCGGGACTGACGCCGGAGGAACTGGCAGGCCTGAATGCGCTGGGCACGCTTCGAAGTTACCGGCCGGGCGAGAAGATCGTCGCCGCCGGAGAACCGGCCGCGTCGCTGTTCTTCCTCATGAGCGGGGCCGTCCATGTCACCCTGCCCGACGGTATCCGGCTTGCGACATTGACCGCGGGAATGGCGTTCAGAGAAATGGCGCTATTGGAAAGCCACCGCTCCGCCGACGTGCTGACCGACAGGGCCGCAACCGCGCTCGAAGTGCCGCTCAGCGAATACCAGCATTTTCGCGAAGCGCATCCGCGGGCCGGCGAGAAGATCATGCGCAATCTTGCGCAACTGCTCGCCGATCGCCTGATCGTGGCCAACACCAAAGTGGATGTGCTGACGGCGAGCTAGTCGAGTGCGGGGGCAACATCCTTCGAGACGCCGCGCAAGCATGCGCGGCTCCTCAGGATGAGGTCCCCGAACCCTCATGGTGAGGAGCGCGTCTTCGCGCGTCTCGAACCATGAGGCCGCGATCAAACCACTTCCGTCACCGGCTGCAGGTCGATCGCAAAGGTTTCCAGGAATTTCGACGTCATGATGTAGAAGCCGACGGCGAGCTGCAGTTCGACCAGCGCGCCGGGCGTCAATTTTGATGCGATGGCATTGAAGGTCGCATCGGTCGGCTTGCGCAGCTTGACGATCTCGTCGGTAAAGGCCAGTGCCGCGCGCTGCACCTCGTTGAAGCATTTGGCCGACTGCCAGTTCTCCAGCGCCTCATTCTGCTCGTCGGTAACGCCGACATTCTTGCCGATGCGCTTGTGCGCGACGATCTCGTAGGGCGCCTCGCACAGGATCCCTGTGCGGGTGATCGCAAGCTCGCGCACCACCGGATCGAGCTCGCCCTTGTGGCGAATGGCTCCGCCCAGCCGGCAGTATTGTTCGAAATAGCTCGGCGAGTGCGCCATCATCCGGAAAATGTTGGCGTTGCGGTTCTTGCCGAGAATTTCCCGGGTGCGTTCGCTTGATTTCGAAGTATCGCAATAGTCGATGCGGGCCATGATTCACCTTGGGTTTTCCGGCTCTATTTCCGGTTGTTTTTATTAAATGGCGGGTTCCAAGGAAGAGTATCCGGCGGTTGACCAAGGAGCAACACAACCGAGTCAAAATGCCGCCGCATTGCTGTTCGACCCTGCCACCGTCGATATTCGCTGAGTGGGGACTCAATCAAAGCGGATACTCGTCGTGGGGTGTTCCGAGTAAAAAACTCTGACCGTTGTTCGCGCTCCCTCGCGCAGCGATGAGTCACGCCCAGGTCTAGGGAGAACGGCATGAAGGAAGCCTCCAAGAGGGCCGCCTCGGAAGCGCTTGCGCAAATGCTGGCGGTGACGGCAATGCTCGTCATCGCCAGCTTGATCTTTTATACACGGTAGCAACATGCTGGACGATGCTGGCAGATATCCTCGTTTCAATCTGAAATCGCTGCCCTGCCCGACGTCTCAAAGGGTACTGGCTGCGGACCCGCTGGGTCTCATTCTTCAGGGACCGCCAAGCCCGCGTTGCACGCGGATCGCAACGTTTCCGGCCACGGCTTCGCAGCAACCAACGGCCGGCGAGCCCTCTCATCTCAGTACGATTTCGGCAGGCCCAAGACCTTCTCGGCAATGAAGCTGAGGATGAGCTGCGGGCTGATCGGCGCAATGCGCGGGATCAGGGATTCCCGCAGGTAGCGCTCGACGTGGTACTCCTTGGCGTAGCCGAAGCCGCCATGGGTCATGACCGCCTGTTCGCAGGCCTGAAAACCGGCTTCGGCGGCGAGATATTTCGCGGCGTTGGCTGCAGGTCCACAGGGCAGGCCCTGGTCGTATTGCCAGCCTGCGGAGAGCACCATCAGCCACGCCGCCTCCAGCTCCATCCAGTTCTTCGCCAGCGGATGCTGGATCGCCTGGTTCTTGCCGATCGGCCGGTTGAACACGATGCGGCTCTTCGCATAGGCGCTGGCGCGCGACAGCGCCACCTTGCCAAGCCCGACCGCTTCGGCGGCGATCAGGATGCGCTCCGGGTTCATGCCGTGCAGGATGTACTCAAAACCGCGGCCTTCCTCGCCGAGGCGATCTTCGACCGGGATTTCGAAATTCTCAAAGAACAATTCGTTGGAATCGACGGGCTTGCGGCCCATCTTCTCGATCTCGTGCACGGTGACGCGCTTGCGATCGAAATCCGTATAGAACAGGCTCAATCCCTGCGTCGCGGTCTTTACTTCTTCCAGAGGCGTGGTGCGCGCGAGCAGCAAGATCTTGCTGGCGACCTGGGCCGTGGAGATCCAGACCTTCTGGCCGTTGACGATATATTTGTCGCCCTGTCGTACCGCGCGGGTCTTCAACTGCGTGGTGTTGAGGCCGGTGTTCGGCTCAGTGACGGCGAAGCATGACTTGTCGGTCCCGTTAACGATCGGCGGCAGCATGCGCCGGCACTGCTCCTTGGTGCCGAATACGACCACGGGATTGAGCCCAAACACGTTCATATGGACCGCGGACGCCCCGGACATGCCGGCGCCGGACTCCGCGATGGTCCGCATCATGATCGCGGCATCGGTGATGCCGAGACCCGAACCGCCATATTCCTCGGGGATGCAGATGCCGAGCCAGCCAGCATCGGCCAGCGCGCGGTGGAAGTCGGCGGGATAGCCGCCCTCCTTGTCCTTCTTCAGCCAATAGGCGTCGTCGAAGCGCGAACAGATTTTCCCGACGGCGTCGCGGATCGATTCCTGGTTGGCTGACAGAGCGAAGTCCATCGTCTTGATTCCTGTTCTACGGCGCTGGCTTGGTGACGCCGTCGCGCACCAGTGCCGCAATCTCATCGGCGGAGAAGCCGGCTTCGTGCAAAATCTCTGCGCCGTGCTGATTGAGACGCGGCGCCAGCCGCACCGGCTCGGCCGGGGTTTCCGACCAGGTGGCCGACACCTTCATGTTGCGGATTTGCCCTTCCGTCGGGTGATTGACGACGGGGAAGTAGTTCGTTGCGGCCAGATGCGGATCCTGCAGCAGGCTTTCGAGATCGTGCATCGGCATCACGGGGACGTCGGCCTTGTTGAGCAGTTCAGTCCATTCCGCGGTGGTGCGCGCTTCAAAAATGCGCGCAAGCTCGGCATAGACAGTGTCGATGTTGACGGCACGCCCGGCGAAGGTTGCGAATTTGGGATCGCAGCGCAGGTCGTCGCGCCCGGTCGCCTCAAAGAAATTATTCCATTGCTTGTCGTTGTAGACGATCACGCAGATGTATCCGTCGGATGTTTTATAAGGCCGCCGGTCGCGCGACAGGTGCCGGGCATAACCGCCTCTGTCCAGCGGCGGTTCGTAGGTCAGGCCACCCATGTGATCGCCCATGACGAAGCCCGCCATGGTTTCGAACATCGGGATATCGACCCGCTGACCACGGCCGGTGCGGTCGCGATGTACCAGGCTGGCGCAGATCGCGCCGACGGCCGTCAGGCCCACGATGCGATCAACCAGCGCGTTGGGGACGTAGCGGGGAACACCGTCGCTGGTCTGCGCCATCAACGCCGGCAGCGCGGTCGCGCCCTGGATGAGGTCGTCATAGGCGGGCTTGGCGGCATAGGGCCCGTCCTGGCCGAAGCCGAACACGCCGGCATAGATCAGCCGCGGATTGAGGTTTGAGACCACGTCGTAGCCGAGCTGCAGCCGCGCCATCGCCTGCGGGCGGACGTTGTAGACCAGCACATCGGCGGACGCGATCAGCCGCAGCACCACGTCGCGCCCGGCCGGTTTCTTCAGGTCGAGGCAGAGGCTGCGCTTGCTGCGGTTGGTATTGAGGAACACCGGCCCCATGCCGGCATGACGGGTCGGGCCGATCTGCCGCGTCACGTCGCCATCGGGAGATTCGATCTTGATGACGTCGGCGCCGTAGTCGCCCAGCATCTGGGTCGCATAGGGCCCCATCAGCACGGTCGTCATGTCGATGACCTTGACGCCCTCAAGTGGTCCCATGATGCGGCTTGCTCCCGGATATGTCGTTGTGACCTAGTAACGGGAGGTTTTCCGGAAGATCAAGGGCGCCGGGCGTATGGGCGTATGCGCCCGGCATAGCGCGCTGATCCGACGGCGTTCCCCGGATGCTGCGCAGCGCGAAGCGATGCGCTGCTGATCCGGGGTCCATCTTGCCGAGGCACATTCATAGGTCCCGGCTCTGCGGCGCAGCGTGAAGTACGCTGCACCGCGTCCGGGACACGAGACAGATGCGTGCCGCTTACTTCACGGGCTCCAGCAGCGAGACGTAGTTCGCCACCGCCGCGCCGCCCATGTTGAAGATGCCGGCGAGTTTTGCATCCTTGATCTGCATGCCCTCGGGCGCCTGGCCCACGAGCTGCATCGCGCTCATGACATGCATGGAGACGCCGGTGGCGCCGATCGGATGGCCCTTTGCCTTCAGTCCGCCGGAGGGATTGACCGGCAGCTTGCCGTCTTTCTGGGTCCAGCCTTCCTTGATGGCGCGGGCGCCCTGCCCCCGCGGCGTCAGCCCCATCGCTTCATACTCGATCAGTTCGGCGACCGTGAAGCAGTCATGGGTTTCGACAAAGGACAGATCGGACAACTGCACGCCGGCCGATTGCAACGCGCGCTGCCATGCGACCGTGCAGCCTTCGAATTGCAGGATGTCGCGCTTGGACATCGGCAGGAAATCCTGGGCATGCGCAGTGGCGCGGATGTTGACCGCCTTGCCCATCGACTTCGCGGTCTCCGAATCCGTCAGCACCAGCGCAGCCGCGCCGTCCGACACCAGCGAGCAATCGGTGCGCTTGAGCGGACCCGCGACGAACGGATTCTTCTCGCTTTCGGAGCGGCAGAATTCATAGCCAAAATCCTTGCGCATCTGCGCATAGGGATTGGCGACGCCGTTCTTGTGGTTCTTGGCGGCGATCATCGCCAGCGCATCGGACTGGTCGCCGTATTTCTGGAAATAAGCCTGCGCAATCTTGCCGAACACGCCGGCAAAGCCGCCGGGAGTGTCGCCGTCTTCCGGCAGATAGGACGCACGCAGGAGGTTGCGGCCGATCTCCGGGCCCGGCGTCCGCGTCATCTGCTCGACGCCGACCACCAGCACGATTTTTGCGGCACCCGCGGCGATGGCGCGAACGCCCTGATGCACCGCCGCCGAGCCGGTGGCGCAGGCGTTCTCGACCCTGGTGGCCGGCTTGAAGCGCAACTGCGGATCGGCCTGCAGCACCAGCGAGGCGGTAAAATCCTGCGGCGAGAAGCCGGCGTTGAAATGCCCGAGCACGATCTCGTCGACGTCGCCAGCCGAGATGCCGGCGTCCGCCATCGCATCGGTTGCGACCTTGACCACGAGGCTTTCGACGGTCTCGGCATCGAATTTGCCAAAGGGCGTATGTGCCCATCCTACAATGCTGGCGGTCATGGTCGTTCTCCCTGTTCCGGTTCGGCTCGCTATGTAACCTATCTGTGCGCCGGTTTCAGCGATTTCATGGCCCGATCGCACATGGCGGTTATGCCGGCCCAATTGCCGGACCTGATATCGGCGGCCGGGCACAGCCAGGAACCGCCGACCGCGACCACGTTCGGCTCAGCCAGCCAGGACGCCGCATTGGCCTCCCCGATGCCGCCGGTCGGACAAAACTGGGCATCCGGAAACGGCCCGGCCAGGGCGCGAAGCGCCTTGATGCCACCGGACTGCTCGGCCGGAAAGAATTTAACGAGACCAAAGCCGTGGGCGAGTGCCTGCATCAGTTCGGATGCCGTGGCGATACCCGGCGCGAACGGCAGCCCGCTTGCGGCCGCGGCCTTCAGCAGATCCGGCGTGGCGCCGGGGCTGATGCCGAACTCGACGCCGAGCGCTTCCGCGCGCGCCAGATCGCCGGCATTCAGGATGGTGCCGATCCCGACGATGGCGTCGGGCACATTGGCCATGATCGCCTTTGCGGCCTCGATCGCGACCGGGGTACGCAGAGTGACTTCAAGCGTGCGCACGCCGCCGGCGACCAGCGCTTTCGCGAGTGGCACCGCATCTTCGACGCGCTCGATGGTCAGCACCGGGATGAAGCAGGCCTGCCTGAACAATGCCGCGAGCTTTTCCGGTTTTGCCGTCATCGCGAGGCCTTACGAGAGGATGGCGGTTCGGGCAAGGTATTTCCGGGCATCGCGGACCGCGGAATGATCGCGCCGGGATGGCAAACCACGACCCCGGCCAGACGATGCCCGGCCCGCGCGGCCTCAACCGGCTCCGCACCCGCAAGCCGTGCGGCGATGTAAGCAGCCGAAAAACTGTCACCGGCCGCCGTGGTATCGACAACGGGCTGCGTCACAGGCTCCGGCCTCACCTCTTGCGAGACGCCTTCAAACCGCACGATGCTCCCCGGCTTGAGAAGTTTCAGGACCGCCTCGGTGCAATCGATACGAGTCATGAGCTGCTCGTCGCTTTCGCAGGGGTAGAGCGCCAGCAAATCCTCGGTCGAAGCCAACACCATATCGGATGCTGCAAACGCTTCATCAAAGACAGCGCGCGCGACATTGGGGTCGGGCCAGCCGCGGGCGCGAAAATTGGTGTCGAAAATGATACGAACGCCGCGCTCACGGGCGCGATGGAGCGCGCCAATCAACTTCGCTCGCCCCTGCGCGCTGTAAATCGACAGCGTGATCGCGGAGAGATAGACGACGTCATAGGTCTCGAGCGAATCCAGGATGTCGTCGGTCTCGGGCAAGTCCATCAGACTGCGCGCGGCCGCGCTTTCCCGCCAGTGAAAGAACCGGCGCTCACCCTCTGCGTTCGTCTCGATCATGTAGATGCCGGGCAGTTTGTCGCGTATCCGCTTTACCTGCTTCGTCCCGACGCCCTCGGCTTCCCAGCCCGCGATCATTTCATCGCTGAGAGAATCCTTGCCGAGCGCCGTGATGTAATCGACGTCGACGCCGAGACGGACGAGGTAGACGGCCGTGTTCAGCGTGTCGCCGCCGTAACCACGGGAATAGAGACCACCGTTCAAGCCAACTTGGGCCTGCTTCAGCTCGATCATGCACTCGCCGACGCAGGCCACTCTGGTCATGCCCGCATTCCGGCCTCAGTTCACGAACTTGCCGCCGAGTTCGTCCTCGATGTGAATCCGGATGATATCGTCGAACGTCTTCTCGGCCGTGGTGAAGCCCAGCTTGACGGCCCGCTTGGCGTCGAAGTTGCGCGGCCAGCCATCGACAATTCCCATGATGAATGCGTCGGGCTCACGCTTGATCCGCGCCGCGACCTTGTCTCCCGCGACACGCTTTAATGCCGCAATCTCCTCGCCGACCGTTGCGGAAAGACCGGGCATGGTGAGGTTGCGGCGCGCTCCGGCCGCAGCCGTATCCATGGTCGCCGCATGGATCAGGAAGCCTACCGCCGAGCGCGGCGAAGCGTGCCAGTGGCGGACGTCTTCGGACACCGGAAGTATCGCTTCCTTGCCGGCGAGCGGTTCGCGCAGAATGTTGGAAAAGAATCCTGAAGCGGCTTTGTTTGGAAGACCGGGACGGATGCAGATGGTCGGCAGCCTGATACCGATACCATCCATGAAGCCGCGGCGGGAATAGTCGGCGAGCAGCAGTTCGCCGATTGCCTTTTGCGTGCCGTAGCTCAACAGCGGCGTGTGGAAGAACTCGTCCCCGATCGCTTCGGGAAACGGCGCGCCGAATACGGCGATCGACGACGTGAATACGATCCGCGGCTTGTAGCCGCCTCCGGCGAGCCGGATCGCATCGAGCAGCATCCGCGTGCCGTCGAGATTGATGCGATAGCCCTTGTCGAAATCGAGCTCCGCTTCGCCGGAGACGATCGCCGCCAGATGGAAAATCACATCGGGCCGATCCGCGACCAGCTTTTCGGCGGCGCCCGGCACGGCAAAATCGCAGGTCACCGTCCCGACGGGGAATCCCGCGTTCTCAGGCTTGGCGGGAGCAACCACGTCCTGCAACGTCATGCGGGTAATGTCTTGCTTGCCGAGACGTCCGTCGCGCAACAGCCGTTCAGTCAATTTGCGGCCGACCATGCCGGCGGCGCCGAGAACCAGAATGTGCAAGACCCAACTCCTTTTTGTTATTGTTCTATAGCGTTTTCGAGCGAAGTGGGAACCGGTTCGCGTGAAGAAAACGCGTCAAGACAAAGTTTAGCTGCGGGCCTGCGCGCTCATTCCTTCACGGCTCCCGTCATGGCGGAAACATAATGCTCGACGAAGAAGGCGTAAAGGATGACCAGCGGCAGCGAGCCCGCCAGCGCCCCCGCCATCAGCGATCCCCAGCGATAGATGTCGCCGTCGACGAATTCATTGACGATGGCGACCGGCACCGTCTTGTTCTGGGTCGATTGCAGGAAGGTGAGCGCGTAGATGAACTCGTTCCAGCACAGCGTGAAGCAGAAGATGAACGCCGAGATCAGGCCCGGGATCGCCAGCGGCAGCACGATCTTGATCAGGATCTGCCAGCGGCTGGCGCCGTCGATCAGCGCGCATTCCTCCAGTTCGAACGGGATGGTCTTGAAGTAGCCCATCAACAGCCAGGTCGAGAACGGGATCAGGATGGTCGGATAGGTCAGGATCAGGGCCAGCGGCGAGTCGAACAGGCCGTACTGGAACACAACGGTCGCCAGCGGGATGAACAGGATCGACGGCGGCACCAGGTAAGCGAGGAAGATCAGTCCGCCGACGAGGTTCGCGCCCTTGTAGCGCAGCCGCACGATGGCATAGGCGGCGAGCACGCTGGCGATGATCGACAGGATGGTGGCGCAGACCGCGACATACATCGTGTTCCAGAGCCAATGCGGATAATAGCTTTGGAACAGCAGCTTGTAGATGTGTTTGAAGGTCGGATTCCAGGTCCAGAACGGGTTGTACTTGTCGAGATCGAGCAGTTGCTCGTCCGGTTTGATCGCCGTCAGCGCCATCCAGTAGAACGGAAACAACAGGATGATGACGATGATCGACAGCGGCAGATAGAGCGTCACCAGCCGGCGCGGTACCGACTGCAGATAGCTCATGCCTTCGCTGTGATCGGCCTTCGCCGCCGTCGGCGATGAGCCCGACAGCACAGCCTTGAGATCGATACGCGAGGTGGGAAGGTCAGTCATGCCGCACCTCGTGTCCCGCACGCGGTGCGGCGTGAAACGCTGCACCGCAGATGCGGGACCCATTTGTGAGTGAGGCAAGCTGGGTCCCGGTTCCGCAGCGCATCACTTCGTGCTGCGCTGCGCCCGGGACACGATAGAGAGCTGAATCAGTCATTGTTCTCTCCCTGCTGCCACTTGCGGCGCTGCAGCCCGAACCATGAGACCATGATCGCAGCCAGCAGGAAGGGAATCATGGCGCTGGAGATCGCAGCGCCCTCGCCTAGCTGGCCCGCGATGATGGCGCGCTGGTAGGACAACGTCGCCATCAAATGGGTGGCGTTGACCGGGCCGCCGCGGGTCATCGCCCAGATCAACTGGAAGTCGGTGAACGTGAACAGCACCGAGAACGTCATCACGACAGCGATAATCGGGGTCAGCAGCGGATAGGTGATGTGGCGGAACATCTGCCAGCGCGACGCGCCGTCCAGTGTCGCCGCCTCATAGAGCGACGGCTGCACGGTCTGCAGTCCCGCCAGCAGCGTGATCGCCACGAAGGGAACGCCGCGCCAGATATTGGCAAAGATCACGCAGATGCGGGCCCAGGTGGTATCGCCAAGGAAATTGATGTTCTGACTGATCAGGCCGAGATGCTTGAGCGACCACGAGATGATGGAGAACTGCGAATCGAAGATCCACCAGAACGCCAGCGCCGACAGCACCGTCGGCACGATGAAGGGGATCAGCACCAGCGCGCGCAGCATGGCCTTGAACGGCATGTTCTCATTCAATAACAGCGCGAGATAAAGGCCGACTGCGAATTTGATCGCGCTGGCAACGAAGGTGTAGAGTAGCGTGTTGAACACCGACAGCCAGAAGATCGAGTCGTCCCAGAGCCACTCATAGTTTTCGGTGCCGATATATTGTCCGACGCGCCCGATGCGGGTGTCGGTGAACGAAAGCCAGATGCCGAGACCAAGCGGATAGGCCAGGAAGAAAATGAGGAACGCCAGCGCCGGCAGCATGAACCAGAAGCCGAGCCAGTTCCGGTTGTGCTTGATCTGATCCCACGTCGTCGCTTCGCGGATTTGCGACTTGGCTCTCCTCGGCGCGAGTGCAATGTCAGCCATGGGCGATGTCCCGATTGACGCGTTGATGAAGCGGGCGGCGGTAATACGCCGCCCGCTCCATTTCTATCAGCGGTAGATTCGCTTCAGTTGCCGCTCGGCTTCCGCCATGGCGGTCTTGCCATCCTTGGCGCCGGTGCAGTAGTTGGCGAACATGTCGACGACGATGAAGTCGGCAATCGCGGTCGCCGCCTTCTCACCGGGGGTGCCGATGCCGGATGCCGGAAGCGCCCGCTTGCTGGCCTGCGCAAACACCGCGTTCTTCGGATCCGCCGTCCAGACCGGTGCTGAATCGTAGGCATTGAGCGTGTGGGTAAGATAGCCCCGTGCACCCGACAGCCATTTCTCGTAGTTTTCCTTCTCCAGCATGAAGGCGATGAAGGCCTTCGAGGCGTTCGGATATTTGGTGAAGTTGAACGCCAGGATCGGCACCGCGAGCTGCAACTCGCTCGGCTTGCCGGTCGGGCCGACCGGCCAGAGCGCGTGATAGGTATCCTCAGCCAGTTCCTTCTTGTTCGGATCGTCCTTGGCGGCGACGTAGATCGAAATGCCGTTTCCGGTCAGCGAGAGTTCGCCAGCGAGGAATGCCTTGTTGTTGGAGGAGTCGTTCCAGGACGCGACACCGGGAATGAAATTATCCGACAGTGCCTTGCAATACTCGAGCGCCTTCATGGTTTCGGGTGAATTGATGATCACCTTGTCGTTCTTGTCGACAGTGTAGGCGCCATAACCCCAGAGAATGTTGTGCAGCCAGGCGTTGGCGTCGCCAGTTGCATGACCCAATGGGAAGCCGGCCGGCGTGTTGTTCTTCTTCAACCCCTTGCACAGTTCGAGATAGGCAGGGAAATCCGACGGGACTTCCTTGAAGCCCGCCTTCTCGATCGCTGATTTGCGATAGGTCAGATAACCGCCGATGGTGGCGACGGGGATGCCGAGCCAGTCATTGCCCTGCTTGCAGGTCAATTCTGCGGCCGAGGTCCAGCCGCCATATTTCTTGCCGAGGTAGTCGGCAACGTCGTTCATCTTCAGCACTTTGGTCGGGAATAACTGCGGCAGCGTATGCAGGCCCCAAGCGAGATCGAGCCCGGAGCCGGTGTTCGCCGCGACCGAGGCCTTCGGCTGCACGTCCTCGAAGGACTCGCTGAATACATTCATCTCGGTGCCGGTCGCCGTCTTGAACGCCGCGACCATCGCGTTGAATGCATCGTCCTCAGCCGGGACGAAGCGTTTCCAGCGCATCACCGTGAGCTTGGCGCCCGGCTCCGCTTTCCACGGCGCCGACTGCGCCCACGCCCTGGCAAAATCCAGCAAAGCCGGCCCGGTCAGCGTGGCGGTTGCCGCAAGCGCGGTGCCACCCCGAAGCAGAGTGCGGCGAGTGAAGTCCTGCATAGTGGATCCTCCCTCTGATTTTATGATTTGATTCTATTTTCTTATGGCTTCCGTTCCTTTTTCTTCAGTTTTTGGCATCTTCGGTTTCTTGTGTTTTCTTATGCGTTCAGTCGCTTCCCCGTCGTTTCGTCGAACAGGTGGACCAGCGCGGGGTCTGGCTTCAGCCGGACCTTGTCGCCGGGATTGAACTGGTGGCGTTCGCGGAACACGGCGACGACCTGCTCACCGCCGAGCTTGGCGAAGACCTGCGTTTCCGAACCGGTTGGCTCGACCACCACGATCTCGGCCTCCGCGCCATCATCGGCGATCGTGAAGTGCTCGGGCCGCACGCCATAGACCGCAGGCCGGCCTTCCGAATTGGCCGGCGCCGATTTCAGCGGCAGGCGGACGCCGTTCGGTCCTTCAAAGGCGGCGCTGCCGTTCGACTTCACCTGGCCTTTCAGGAAATTCATCGCCGGCGAGCCGATGAAGCCGGCGACGAACTGGTTGTCCGGCCGGTCGTAAAGCTCCAGCGGCGTGCCGATCTGCTCGACGATACCGTCATGCATCACCACAATTTTATCCGCCATGGTCATGGCCTCGATCTGGTCGTGGGTGACGTAGACGGTGGTGGTCTTCAGCCGCTGATGCAGTTCCTTGATCTCGGTGCGCATCGCAACGCGCAGCTTGGCATCGAGGTTGGAGAGCGGCTCGTCGAACAGGAACACCTGGGGATCGCGGACGATGGCGCGCCCCATCGCGACGCGCTGGCGCTGGCCACCCGACAATTGCCGGGGATAACGGTCGAGCAGCGGCGTCAAGGCGAGGATTTCGGCGGCGCGCTTGACGCCGGTGGAGATCTCGGCCGCGCTGGCGCCGCGCAGTTTCAGGGAAAACCCCATATTGTCGGCGACCGTCATATGCGGATAGAGTGCATAATTCTGGAACACCATCGCAATGTCGCGCTCTTTGGGCTGGACATTGTTCACGACGCGGTCGCCGATTGAAATCGTGCCCGAGGTGATGTTTTCGAGCCCCGCAAGCATCCGCAACAATGTCGATTTGCCACAGCCGGAGGGGCCGACCAGCACGACGAATGCGCCGTCTTCGATCGGGACGCTCACGCCATGCAGTACTTCAAATCCCCCGAACGATTTCCGAACGTCGCGAATCTGCACGGACGCCATGCGTATCCTCCTGGTAGCGCGGCCTGACGGGCTTGGCCCCGCAGCCGCTGTTTTCGTTGGGAAGGGGTCATAGCAGAATTTTTTGCTGGTGTCCTCGGCTCAAAGTCGTAGGAGATTACTTGGGCAGATTACTTGGGGAGATTACCCCGCCGACCGACATTGCGAAGCGGACGGTGACATGCAAACATCCAGCGCCAATACGAATATTGCGCACAAAAATAAGGCGTGTGCGCTGCGGGAGAAACAATGAACAAGCCGCTTACCGGCGTCACCAGGCGCAAACTCCGCTCCAGCGAATGGTTCAACAACCCGCACAACCCGGGGATGACCGCGCTTTATCTCGAGCGCTATCTCAATTACGGGCTGACCCGGCACGAACTGCAATCGGGCAAGCCGATCATCGGCATCGCACAGACCGGCAACGACCTGTCGCCCTGCAATCGCCATCATCTTGAACTGGCGCACCGCGTCCGGGAGGGCATCCGCGCCGCCGGCGGCATCGCCATGGAATTCCCCACGCACCCGATCCAGGAGACCGGCAAGCGCCCGACCGCGGCGCTGGATCGCAATCTCGCCTATCTCGGCCTCGTCGAAATCCTGTTCGGCTATCCCCTCGACGGCGTGGTGCTGACCACCGGCTGCGACAAGACCACGCCGGCCTGCCTGATGGCGGCGGCGACCGTTAATATGCCGGCGATTGTGTTGTCGGGCGGCCCGATGCTGAACGGCTGGCACAAAGGCCAGCGCACGGGCTCGGGCACCGTGGTCTGGAAAGCCCGGGAGGAGCTTGCCGCAGGCGAGATCGATTATGAGGAGTTCATGAATATCGTCGCCTCCTCGGCACCCTCGGTCGGCCACTGCAACACCATGGGCACCGCCTCCACCATGAACTCGCTGGCGGAAGCGCTCGGCATGTCGCTGCCGGGCTGCGCCGCCATCCCTGCCCCCTACCGCGAGCGCGGCCAGATCGCCTACGAGACCGGCACGCGGATCGTCGGGATGGTGTGGGAGGACCTGAAGCCATCCGACATCCTGACGCGCAAGGCATTCGAGAACTGCATCGTCGTCAATTCGGCGATCGGCGGTTCGACTAACGCGCCGATCCACATCAATGCGCTGGCCCGCCATATCGGCGTCGAACTTTCGATCGAGGACTGGCAGAAACATGGCCACGACGTGCCGCTGCTGGTGAACATGCAGCCGGCCGGCTTCTATCTCGGCGAGGAATATCATCGCGCCGGCGGCGTGCCTTCCGTGGTGCGCGAACTGATGGCGCACAAGCGCATCCATGAAGACGCCATGACCGTCAACGGCCACACCATGGGCGACAATTGCCGCGAAGCGCCGAAGCCCGATGACGACGTGATCTGGAGCTACGACAAGCCGCTGGTGAAGGACGCCGGCTTCCTGGTGCTGCGCGGCAACCTGTTTGATTCCGCGATCATGAAGACCAGCGTGATCTCAAAGGAATTCCGCGACCGCTATCTCGTCAATCCCAAGGATCCGAACGCATTCGAGGGCCGCGCCATCGTGTTCGAGGGCCCGGAGGATTATCACCACCGGATCGACGACCCCTCGCTCGATATCGACGAGCACTGCATCCTGTTCGTGCGCGGCACCGGCCCGATCGGCTATCCCGGCGGCGCCGAGGTCGTGAACATGCAACCGCCGGCGGCGCTGATCAAACGCGGCATCCTGTCCCTGCCCTGCATCGGCGACGGCCGCCAGTCCGGCACCTCGGGCTCACCGTCGATCCTCAACGCCACGCCGGAGGCCGCGGCCGATGGCGGGCTTGCGATCCTCAAGACCGGCGACAAGGTTCGCATCGATCTCAATAAAGGCAGCGCCAATATCCTGATTTCCGATGAGGAACTCAAGACGCGCCGCGCCAAACTCAAGGCCGATGGCGGTTTCAAATATCCGGCCAACCAGACGCCGTGGCAGGAGCTTTACCGTTCCACCGTCGGCCAGCAGGCCACCGGCGCCTGCATGGAGCTTGCGACGCGCTATCACGACATCGCCGGCACGGTCGGAGTCGCGCGGGATAATCATTGAAGATTTGCTTGCGAGCCGCCAACCTTTCCGTCATGCCCGGCCTTGTGCCGGGCATCCACGTCTTATTTTTGGACGCATCGCAAGGAAGGCGTGGATGGCCGGGACAAGCCCGGCCATGACGAAACAGTATCAGAAACGCAGAAGTAATATCGGGAGGACCTATGTCTAATCGCCTGAAAGGCAAGCGGGCCTTCGTGACCGCGGGCGCGGCGGGCATCGGCCGGGCCTCGGCCATTGCCTTTGCGCGCGAAGGCGCTTCGGTGTTTGCAACCGACATCGACGAAACGGGCCTCGCGGCCCTCAGGAACGAAGGCGTCGCCGAGGTGGAGCGGCTCGACGTGCGCGACACCGCTGCCGTCACGGAGATGGCCAAGCGTGTCGGCAAGATCGATATCCTGCTCAACGCCGCGGGCTTCGTGCATCACGGCACCGTGCTCGAGTGCTCCGATGAAGACTGGGATTTTTCATTCGACCTCAACGTCAAATCGATGCATCGCACCATCCGGGCATTCCTGCCCGGCATGCTGAAAGCCGGCCACGGCGCGATCGTGAACATCTCGTCTGCCGCCGGCGTATTCAAGGCCGCGCCCAACCGTTACGTCTACGGCGCTACCAAAGCGGCGGTGGCGGCGCTCACCCGTTCGGTCGCCGCCGATTTCATCGCCAAAGGCATTCGCTGCAACTGCATCTGCCCTGGCACCATCGAGACGCCGTCGATGCTGGAGCGCGCCGCGGCCGCAGGTCCCAACGGGCGCGAGATGTTCGTGGCCCGCCAGCCGATGGGACGGTTGGGCACGGCGGAAGAGATCGCGTCGCTTGCGGTCTATCTCGCCAGCGACGAGAGCGCATTCACCACCGGCGTCGCACACGTCATCGATGGCGGCTGGACGCTTTAGAAAGAACCTCATCCTGAGGAGCGGCGCCTGCGCCGCGTCTCGAAGGATGACAGCAGGGCCTCGTGGTTCGAGACGGCGCAAGAGCGCCTCCTCACCATGAGGATCACCAAGTGAAAGGATGTTGCCTATGAACAAGATCGACCTGAACGGCCGCTGTGCCGTCGTGACCGGCGGCGCGCAGGGGTTTGGCCGCGCCATTACCGAGCGTTTTGTCAGTTCCGGCGCCAAGGTCGCGATCTGGGATCACGACCAGCCGTTCGCGGAAAAGACCGCGAAGGAAATCGGGCCAGCCGTCACCGTCTTCAAGGTCGACGTTTCCGATCTCGCCGCGGTCGAGAAGGCGCGCGACGCCACACTGGCCGCGCTTGGCAGGATCGACATCCTCGTCAACAACGCCGGCATCGCCGGCATCAACAAGACGGTGTGGGAGACCGATCTCGACGAATGGCGCAAGGTGCTGCGCATCAATCTCGACGGGCCCTTCATCTGCTGCAAGGCGATCGCGCCCACGATGATCAGCCAAGGTTACGGCCGCATCGTCAACATCGCGTCGATCGCCGGCAAGGAAGGCAATCCCAACGCCGCGCATTATTCGGCTTCAAAAGCCGGCCTGATCGCCTTGACGAAATCGCTGGGCAAGGAACTCGCGCAGCACGACATCCTCGTCAATGCGGTGACGCCGGCGGCGGCGAAGACCGCCATCTTTGACCAGATGACGCAGCAGCATATCGATTTCATGCTGTCGAAGATTCCAAAGGGACGTTTCGTCCTGGTCGAAGAGCTGGCAGCGATGGTGGCATGGCTGGCCTCGGAAGACTGCGCCTTCTCCACCGGCGCGGTGTTCGATATTTCGGGTGGGCGGGCGACGTATTAGGACTCCTCATGGTGAGGAGGCGCGCTTGCGCCGTCTCGAACCATGAGACACACGTGTGATACCATCCTTCGAGACGCGGCGAAGACGCCGCTCCTCAGGATGAGGGCAGCGGAGCGATGATGACCAGGGAAGGCGGATGCCTGTGCGGCGCGGTCAGGTTCAAGGCCGAGGGCGAGCCGCGCAATGTGCGCATCTGCCATTGCCGTAATTGCCAGAAGGCGATGGGATCGCCGTTCTTTGCCCGGGCGCTGTTCAACCAAAGCGCGCTCACGGTTCAGGGCGATACTGCGCGTTATGCCTCTTCGGAGATGCTCGACCGGGTATTCTGCAAGACCTGCGGCACCCGCCTGTTTGCCTGGCGCAAGAATCCGGCTGTGGCCGGCGTCGCGCTGGCGGCGTTCGACGACCGTAACGCCTTTGCGCCGACCGAGCACATCTGGGTCTCGGAAAAGATCGACTGGGTACGGCTCGATGACGGCCTGCCGCAATATCCGCAATCGGCGCCTTAGCGGCGTATCGCCCAGTTTACAGGTCCGGGCGTAACGGAAAGACCGCCCGCCGGAATCCGTGCTAGCCTGCTCCCGGTTGGCGAAGGCAGCGGGGCAAATCGGTTGAACATCTCTCTTTACGGCGTGTCGGTCTGGGTCATCCCCGTCCTCATCGCCATCACCTTTCACGAGGCGGCCCACGGTTTTGTCGCGCACCGGCTCGGCGACAATACCGCCTGGCAGTTGGGCCGCGTCAGCTTCAACCCCTTCAAGCATATCGACCCGTTCGGCACGGTGCTGTTGCCGGGGATCCTGCTGCTGTCGCACTCGCCGTTCCTGTTCGGCTACGCCAAGCCGGTGCCGGTAAACTTCCGGAACCTGAACCACCCCCGGCTCGACATGGTCTGGGTGGCGCTGGCCGGACCCGCCACCAATATCATCCTCGCCCTCGTTGCAGCCTTGGCGTTCCACGCCCTCCCCTTCGCGCCTGCGAATACGGCGCAATGGGTCGCCGACAACCTCAAGAACGCGCTCGTCATCAATGTCGTGCTGGCGATCTTCAACATGCTTCCGATCCCGCCGCTGGACGGCGGGCGGGTCGCGGTCGGGCTGCTGCCGAACGCGCTGGCCGCCCCACTCTCCCGGCTTGAGCCGTACGGCATGCTGATCCTGATCGGATTGCTGATCCTGCTGCCGCTCCTGGGTTCGCAGTTCGGTCTAAATCTTGATGTTATTTCCGCGATACTGAGGACAACGACCGGCTATGTGATTCAGCTAGTACTCACGTTGACCGACAACGTATAGTTTAACCTCAGAGAGACGCCGAAAAGGCCAGAGGCCAACTTGGTCAAAGCTGCCGACATGATGATCGCGCGACGTGCCGACACCAGGGCCCGCGCCGATTTTGCAACCTGGAAGATGCTGGCCAAGCTGAACGGCACCTCCTCCCTGCCCGCGGATGCCCAGAACTTCCTCGCCGGCTACAAGGCATTGCTGGACAGGATGCCGGAGACCGAGGCCACGGAAGCCACCATCAATCTCATGTACAAAAGTTATTATGCCGAGATGGGCGGCGTTGGGCCGCCACCCGAGGTCCAGCCCCGTCCAAGCGAACCGAGTACGGACAACGTCACGGCGTTCAAGCGGCCGGTCGCCCGGCCGAAAACCACCCCATCTGGGCCGGCGGCCAAGCCACGGCTCCCCGTGGCGCTGATATTTGCCTGCCTCGTGGTCGTCTATGTCGGCATACGCTATTATTGGCGATGAGCCCGACACCGCCGGTCTCGGGTTATGACCGGACGCAGGCCAGGACAATTTTAGGCGAATTTTTTGGACGCATTTTAATAAACCGCAATTTTAACGAGGCGCGATGAAGCGGCGTGAATTCATGGTGGGGCTCGCCGCAACATCGCTGTGGGCGCGTTCGGCGGATGCGCAGCCGCGGGTGCCTGTCATCGGCATCCTCGTCACCGGAAGCCGCGATCCCGCACCGTTCCTGAAGGTCTTCAAGGACGAGATGAACCGCCTCGGCTATGTCGAGGGCCGCAGCGTCCGGATCGAGGTGCGCTCCGCTGGGGGCAAGACGGAAGCGCTTGGCGGCCTTGCCACCGGCCTGGTCGACAGCAACGTGGACGTCATCGTCGCCTGGCTCACCCCGGCCATCCGCGCTGCCAAGCAGGCGACGACGCAAATTCCGATCGTCATGGCGGGCGCAGGCGATCCGGTTGCGACCGGACTGGTTGAGAGCCTGGCCCGGCCGGGCGGCAACATCACGGGCATGGCGGGCGTCACCACCGAGTTGGTCGGAAAAAATGTCGAGCTGATCCGCGAGCTGCTGCCGGCCGCACGCAAGCTCGTCGCCTTGTGCAACGCGACCGATTCCTTCACGAAACCGTTCCTCGAACAGGTCCAGATTGCCTGCGCCAAAACGGGGTTCGAACCGATCCCGGTGATGATCCAGGGCGCCGATGAGCTTGAGGCATGGTTCTCACGTCTCAACCGTGACAGCGCGGACGCGATCCTGGTGCAGCCCAGTCTTCCGAGCAAACGCGCCGCCGAGTTGGCGGCAGCCGCGCATATCCCGGCGGTGTCGCCGATCGAAGGTTTCGTCAGCGATGGCGGCTTGTTCGCCTATGCCGGCCGCTCGTCCGATCAATTCCGGCTGTCGGCCGCCTATGTCGACAATATCCTGAAGGGAGCCCGTCCGGGCGACTTGCCGGTTCAGTTGCCGACCCAGTTCGACCTCAAGATCAGCCTCAAGGTCGCGAAGGCGCTGGGACTGACGATACCGCCGGCGATGCTCGCCCGCGCCGACGAGGTCGTCGAGTAAGGTTCGTGCCGCTGTCCCGTCCGGGCGCCGGCGGGGCCGCATTCAAATTTCAAACAACGAAAGCGGATATACGTCCGCATTCTCGCGACGCCAAACGCCCGAGGCTTGCGTGACCTTTGACCCTCCCGGAAAAGAGAGGGCGCAGGGAAAGCCGGGTGCGCGCTGCACCCGCGGTCTCGTGCGCAAATTGCACAGAGAATGCGCACACGAGCATACAGGTTCAGCGGAGGCAATCCGGCTTTCCCTGCGCAGTGGGTTACGGCTTATTTCGTGTTCTCCCCGGTGAGACGGGCTCTTTTGCCACCGTCGCCCGCAAGATGTTTCTCGCGAACTTGACGCCAGCATCGGGCGCCAGGACCACACGGCTTCGCCGTCCGCTCAAACCACGCTCGTCAGTCGCAGCTCTTGCGTCCACCGCATCCCACCGCGCGTTCGTGACGATCGCGACCCGCCCCTCTCATCGGGTGAGACGCGCCGATTGATAGAGATGATTTGCCCGACAGGCATAGCGAAATATTTTTCCAGCGCGGACTGGACGACCCAAATCACGTTGTAATTGAAAGGAAATTTCGCCGGCGCGCGCACGCCGCCGGCGGGGCTTTTGCGGCCTGTTTGCGGGTGGCGCTGATCCGTTTTCGACAGCCGGAGAAAATGTGTACCATCAACGTGTCGCGCGCGGGAATCCATAATGTTCGGTAGATATTTTTTTGGCGGCCCTGGCTCCGGTGAATGGATTGCCGCCGGCAATCTCCTGCTTCCTTTCGTTGCTGTGTCGCTGTTAGGTGGAACATTCTTATGTCTGGCGAGATGGCTCGGTTGGGTACCTAATACCACTTCTATAGCTCCAATATCGATCATGCTCGGCATGCTGTCCTACACAGTTAACATCGCTGTGTATCCGGTGATTACTGAAAGTTTCGCGCCTCAAGCGATTTGGAACGGCGTACTGTTGTCCCTAGTTCTCACTTGGCCGATAGCGCTAGTGATAGGACCGATGTTTTATTTGTATATCGCGAACGTCAGAAAGGGTCGGAAAATTTTGAGAGATACGACAGTTTTTTTCGTGTCCATCCTGTGTTTGATCGCTGAAATTGCGTATGTGAAATTGATCTCCGCAGACAGTTAGTGGCAAAAAATTGTAGCAGAGATGTAATCAATTCAACCTGAGAATGTGACCATCGCAATGACTGATCCAACGCTTACATCAAGACCGCTTAACGCGTTTCCAATTACGTAATTACGGTGACGACTGCACTTAATTCATTCAGCGATAGCGCATCCGCTAACGGCTTCGAACATCAATTAAGTACACTCACCATAATCGGAGCAACATGTGCCACCAGGCCCTTTCTTCAAAGGTTTTATTTTAGCATTGGCCGTGACCGTTGCGACTATTGGATCGCTATCGGCAAGCGAAAACAAGTGCAGGCTCCGGGCCGGCAACTACAACCTTCCACCGGGTCGACTATTCGCCGGCATGTTTGAAGTCAGGCTGCGCGCGCCCGATTTTCGCGATCCCATTGCCTCACAACGCCACTTAGCATTTGCGATGATCTGGGGTTATGCGCTCTCAAGCGAGCTAAACAAAGCGACCGGTGGAAAATGCGGTGCATATTTCACACCTTATGCGTTTCCCAACGTACGAGCGTTTTTGATGGCTGTTCAATCTGACAGGTTTGATGAAGTGAAAATTGCTTGCCAACGGGCTCTGGACGACGTCCTGCAACATCCGCAGGCAAATGAACGAACGATCAGACAAGCCGTTTCGGTGGCCGTGTTGGGCATGGAGCCGGCGAAGCCGTCTGGCAGAAGCGTTTCGGCAGCCATCCTCGATGCATCTAACATTATGCATTTGGCCTATAGGCAAATTTACGAGTCGAACTCGCTTCTGCATGTATTAGCTTCGGTTCCCTGGCGGGAGTACCGCTCAATTCCTACTCAGGAATATCAGGAATGGGTTCAAAGCCAAGCTAGCAGCAATCAGCTCCGATCCGAACCAATACCGCAATGCTTATCATCCCCCCAACAGCGCGGCTGGGTGTCTGATTCCGCTGCGGATGCTCTAAGAGACATTTCCGGAATTTTACCTCCAGGCGAGATCACGTTGAAGCGGGGCGACGGGCCTGTGCCGTTGGGTCCACTGCACTATTCGGTGATGGTGAGTGACGTCGAAGGAGCCGCGGGCTCGACCGCCTCAAGTCAGCTCTTGAAATACTGTGACCGGGAGCATTCGTTTCCCTTCGCCGGATTACGGTGATGGGGTGGACGGCGCCCCGACCGGCATCGATGTGCCAAGATGGTCGTTGTCACAACCCATCTGAGGAGAGCCGTCCATGGTCAAGTCT
>LNAP01000469.1_pt3 | contig 55637 bp, 87 predicted proteins | sample 602601 | NCBI WGS metagenome assembly LNAP01 (sample SAMN02440304, study PRJNA202911) | soil metagenome | biome: Subtropical and temperate rainforests or woodlands; isolation source: soil samples (1 kg each in a 20% v/v slurry with milli Q water) were... ...
GCGGCTTCTTCGTTTTGAGGCCGAGTAGCAAAATGGTTATGCCGCGGATTGCAAATCCGCTTACGCCGGTTCGATTCCGACCTCGGCCTCCATTATAGAAAAGCCCCGTAGATCATTGATTTACGGGGCTTTTTCTTTGGTGTTTGGGGGAAGTGTCCTACAGCTGAAAACTTGCCTAGCGCCGTTGGGCTGTATATATTCCGCCCCTGTTCTGTGCCGCGACGAGAGTGCTGGCCTTAACCTGAACACCATCGCCCGGATGGCGAAATTGGTAGACGCAAGGGACTTAAAATCCCTCGTTCTTTGAACGTGCCGGTTCGACCCCGGCTCCGGGCACCACATGTAAGAACAAGGGCTTACGTCGATTACTCGCCGTAGGCCCTTGTTGCTTTCTGGTCCGCAATTTCGGGGCCGGTCCGCAATTCCTATTTTGTGGGCGTCGATTTCTCGCCTTTCCTCTCGCGAATGTAGGCCTCGGTCATCACTACGGTGGTGTGCCCTAACTGCTTCTGCGCCTGCCTAATATCCCCGCTCGATTCGGCCTTATCCGTGCCTGCCTTAGCCCGAAGGTCGCGCATTTGGAATAACCCTTTTTCGATTCCCGCTGCCTCCCTGGCTGCATCAAACCGACCGCGCAGCATGTGGTAGGTCATTGCCTGGCCACTCTCCATGACCACTAGTCGGGTGCTGTGTATCTTGTAACCAGCCTTGCGCTGGTTGATGCGGTCCATCAGGTCTTTCAACTCCCCGACGATTTCTATACGGCGTTTCGCCCCGGTCTTACCCTGAGTGACGTGTAAGAAACCGTCGCGAATGTCGCGGGCGTCCATTTTCAGGGTGTCGGCCACGCGCTGGCCTGCCAAATAGGCAAGGTCCATGGCGTCTCGTAGCGGTTGGGCAGCGTGCTCATACACCTTGGCGTACAGATCGTCCTCCACATACACCGAGCGGCCGGTCTCTTTGTGGCCTTTTACGCCCGCGCAGGGGTTCGCCAGGTTGGTGTAGCCCGTTTCCCTGGCATAGTTCCAAATCGCGCTCAGAAGCGCTTTCTCGCGGTTTGCTCGCACGGGTGCATCTTTGCCCCGGTAACGCAGGTATTGCTTCACGTGCTGTGGCTGTATGGCGTCAAGGGGGGCTGGCGGGTCGTTGAAGAAGGCCAGCAGCTGCTTAAGTTCGCGTTTGTTGTCTTTCTGGGTGGTCGGGCCCTTGGTCGGAACGACCTCGGCGAAGTACTGGATGGCCACGTATTCAAACGTGATTACCTGCTGCACCAGCTTGGTGGCTGTCCGGTCTTTTTCGAACTGCGCGTACTGCATGATCGCCAGGCCGTAGTCGCTGCCCAGCGGGATTTCTTTGCGAGGGGTGCCACCGGCGTCGTAGTAGTAATAAACCTTGCCGCTGGGTTTCTTGCGCTCCCTCAGCCTGGCGACAGCGCCAGGCTTATTCGGCTTTCTGCTCATCTCATCCCGCCTTGCGTGGGGTCCATGTCAATTGTTCAGCAACAGCAGGGCCCGCTGCGGTGACAGCGTCGGTCGTTACCGCTGGCCACCCGTTCCGTTTGATGCTGTGCCGAATACCGTTCTTCTTCAAGTTCTGGATCTGGCCAGCCTTTGTGCCAGCACCGGTCAGTTCCCGCACCTGGGCGGGCGTTAGGAATTCAAGCATGAGGGCTCCGGGCCGCCATATGGCGGCAGAAGGTTGGGAAGGGGTTAGGGCTGGACGCTGATTTCGACTTCGTCTATCCATTCGATTTGGCGCAGGTCGTCATCGTCAATCTGCGCTTCTTGAAGGTCGGAGCTGGCCAGCAGCTCGGCGACTTCATCGTCATCCATGCCTTCCATTACCTTGCGGAAGGTGACCGTGGCCTTGCCGGTCAAAACTACGGTGCGTTTCATGGCGTCACCCGCTTGAAGTCGGTACAGCGAACAATCACGCGATCGCCATCGCGCGCCAGGGGCGGCATCTTGCTGAAGAGAAGGGCGCTGCAGTTGCGTTGGGCGTGCTGGCAGTTGCAGCACATGCCGCCTTTTGGCTGGTGGGTCATGGAGTCACCTGCTTGATATTCGCACTGACCCATTCGCGCATGCGCCGCCAGCGTTCTTCTGGCGTCTCTTCGAGCCAGGTGCCTTCGTCGTTCATGAAAACGATTTCTGCAGCCATTGCTGGGCTGATACCAAACGCTTCACCCACCGCCTCGCGGTCATCGGGGTCCAGCGCTTCCATGTCCAGCCCGCGCTTTGCCCCAAGCACGCCGATAGTGCAGAACTCGCCCTCTGTTTGAAGTGAGTCAGCAATCAGTCGGCGCTGTGGCATTGCGTCCAGGGCGTCACGCAGCTCGATCAGAAATGCCTGGCCCCGCTTGCCCTTAATGCCCGAGCTAACCGCGCCCCGCCAGCAGATAAGATCCCACCCGCCGCAATCGTCGTTGTATCCGCTGCGGCTCATGGCTGCACCTGGTGGCGTACCCAAACGCAAAGCGGGCCGTCTTCAGTGTCGTGGATGGAGAACACAAACCAGCCATCGCCGGCCGGCGTGCTGGGCGTCCAAACGGTGCAGTCGCACAACCCTTCGTTGACCCACTTTTCCATCAGCTCTTCAGGCCCGTCCACTTCCATATCGACTAGGTAAATCTCAAGGCCCTGTTCGGTAAACCAGCTTTTCGGAACTGCGTTTTCTTCACCGTCCTGCGGCCAGGCTGGGTGCGTCCAGAAACCCATGTTGTCGCGCTCAACGGGCAGCGCTTGGATCAAAGCATTTTGTTCGGGCATGACTTCGTCCTTACCGCCGGCCAGTGCCGGCAGTTGATTGAATAAGTTGGGAAGGGGATTAGCGGTACAGGCTCCGCCTTTTACCGTTTGATCCAGACGTAGAGTGCGATGAAAGGAACGTATAAAAGGATCAGGACCGCTAATCCTGCCGGCAGGCCAAGGGCCTTAGTGGACCAAATGTTTAGGCCTTTGCCAGCCACCTGATGGATGATTTTTTGCCCTAAATAGATCTGAATGACGTGGAATAGAGCCAGACCAAATAGAAAGATCCAAGGGCTTATTAAACTGGTCGCTAGCAAGATGAACGCATAGACAACTAGCTGAATCGCGGTGATTTTTAGCGAGGGCATTACTGCGTCGGGCCAAAATCGCAGGTACTTGTCGTTCCAGATTTTCGCCGTGAGAACGCCCAGCGTCGCGAGGAAAAGAACCGGGCATGTGAATGGCAAATATACGTAAATCGCTGCTCCTCCAGCTAACGGCCAGAGCACGTATGACAGCGTTTCCATTCACTCCCTCCTTGGGGCGGCGGTATCCAGAGTCGTTCAGCAGTTCGCTAGTGTATCTATGAAGTCGGGAAGGGGTTAAGTGATGTCGTTGCTGCCGGATTGAGCCATGGCCTTGGCCAGAAGCTCTGGCAGGGAGACACGCAGGTAGATGCGCGGCTTGCCGGTTAGGCGCTCAGCGGCCACGGCCAACTCAACAATGCCACCCTTGGTGAAGTCGACCAGCTCAACCACTGCAACGTGGTCGCACAGCACGTCGTCTCCCTTGAACGCCATCAGCCGGCCGATAATTGATTGGTTGTCGATCATCCGCGGCGCTCCATATCAGTGGTTATGGCGGTCACCTCAACCGTGCCAATGATTCGCGCATTCGATGGGAGTGCTTTGCTGATACGGAAAATTGCCTCTTGTCGCGCCTGGTCGTACACCTGATCCAGCTTGCAGTCCGGACCCCAGCTGCCGAGCCCTGTCAGCTCAATGGTCAGCTGTACCTTTGCACCGGTACTGGTGCGCACTTTCGGTTTGCTCATGCTGGTACCGCCTGCACTGCTGGCTGCCGGATATCGGCCGCGCTTACTTTGAAGATGCCCAGCGCCGCAGCAATGTAGTGCTCCAGTTTGGCGCCCTTGGAGTTGTGCCAGGCCGGGAGCAGGGCCAGGGTGTCGCAGGTGAGCAGCTGCGGGATGTCCTGGCGCATGTAGTCGGCCCAGGTTGCCTGCTCGGGGTTTTCGGCGGGGTTTACGACTTCGTAGCCGAGGGCGCGGAGACGGGCAGCTTCGGCGTTGAATGCTGGGTAGTTGAAGTCGGGCCGGCCGGTCATGGGTCCGCTGAGGTAGATTCGGTGCACGGGGAGTCCTCACCTGATAGCGTGATGGGGGATGGTTAAATGGAGTGGGTGTATGAAGGTCCTGAACCTGGAAGCAGTAACGGTGATAACGGAGGATCAAGTCGCCGACTTTCCGGATATCTGTTCGTATCTGGTGTTTGTTGGCAACGCTTCGGATTTGAACTCCATTGCTCGCAGATGCGGGGTTTGGAACTCCGGACACATGTCGCTTTCGGAAAAGCCGAAAATCTTGATCGATACCGGCAGGGCTATTGATGAAGAAACCTATAAACGACTCTCACTTGCCGTCGATGGCAGGTTTTGGGGTTTCAACCCACCTCGGTAAACGAGAACCGTCACCAGAGTGGCGTGGCAGTGGGTTAAACGTATGGAAGAGGTGTGCTAATGGACGAGCAGGAACAAAAGCGAAGCGATGCGCTGGCGCTGCATCATGAACTGGAAGAGGCCACGGCTAGCCTGAATAAGCACATAGCTGAGGCTCAGCAGTTGATGAGTGAAAGCCGCCAGTACCTTGCCGAGCTCGATGCCAACCCTGTCAGGCGGGCACTCAGCTACGTTGCGGGTTTATTCCGTAAGCAATAACTCCTCGCTCACGGTTTGAGGTCCGCGAATCGCTACAGGTAAGGTACGCGATCAGCTGATAGCGTTACTGCACTTGGTGTAGAAAAAGGGTGGAGCAAATGAGCGAGCTGACTGATACAGAGAAGAAGCTTGCGGTGCTGGTAATCCGTGAGATGGATAAGAACTCGCGGAGCCTGAAGGATCTGGAGAAGGGCGCCGATGCGGTGCTGAAGGTGTTCCGTAAGGTCACGGCGCCGCCGAAGCGGAGCCTCTGGAAGCGCTTGCTGCTTCCTTTTGGTCACCGCTGATAAATGTTCTACCGCGCTGGCGCTCCGCTTTGAGCTGGACTATCCCTTAACCTTCCTCAATCAAGGATAGGAAGGAGATAGTTATGCCTTTGACAGCGAATGAAATCGTAGCCGGGTGCGTAGCGTATCTAGATGGAGACGCTCTTGTTGCTGATGGGAATGTGCAAACGCCGGACGCAGAAAATGTAGGCGTTCGTCCTTTTCTTTGTTTCTATGCAGCTGGCGGAACATCCAAATGGGTAGAACTCACGGCTCAACACAGGGCGTGGAGATTGCGCCTTAAGCCCTATAAAACCGGTGGTACAGCTACCTGGCGAAAGAGCGAAAGCTACGTAAATGATGTGAGTGGTGTATTCGAAGGACCTAACATATCCATCATTGCTGCAAGTAATAGTGATTACGGAGGTATTCATCGGCCAAAAATAAATGACGATGGAGTTCTGTTAGTTGCTTCTGCTGTTGAAAGCTGCATTCAGGCCGCATATGAACAGTATGTGGCTCAGCAAGAAGCATATTATCAACAGTATGTTCAGCCCAGTTACGGCGGGTATATGGACGTTCACGCGAATGGGCTCTGGTTTCCGCCGTCCAATGGTAATGATGGTAGCGGTAGCCTTCAGTAGCGCTACATGAAGCGTATGCCGGGTGGGCGTGCCCGCACCTTGGCGAGCCAGGGCCAGCAGAGGTTTAGCATGGGAATACCTCGCCAGGGTGGCGTGACAGTGGGTTATGGGCTATTGATTGCTCGGCGCAGAGCTTTGGCTATAATCGATGTTAATCAGCGAGAGGGATTTCGATATGTGTGATGGGCAACTAAGGACGTTTGCCGAGTTTCTTTCAGAGATGGAAGGGGACCCAAAATATCCAATCGTTGAAAGGATATTTTCCGCCGCCCCTGAAATATGCACGGCGGTTTCAGCGAATTATAGAGAAGATCAACTTTTTCCTGAGTTTAGAATAACGCCTAGCTTAATTCCTTCCGCGGAGGGTGTTTCTTATGTCATGCATATTAGTGAGGGAATGGTAAGGCACTGTATAAATCTTCCTTACCCTCCGGCGCATCTGTTAATTGATTGGCCGCCAGATCATCCAATTAATCCCATGTTTGTAGCTGAATCGTTTTTCGCATGGGTTGTCGCGCATGAATGGTTTCACATAGTCCATGATCACGACGGTGTGCTGCGCGTGCTACCTGAGCAAATTGATCTCGCTCAGGCCGCGCTCTCGGTAGAGCACGATGCCGATTTATGCGCCGCTGCGCTGGTGTATCGGTTTATTCAAAACATATACCAGCGTCAGATGGGGAATCTGAATGTTCGAAAGCTAACTTTTTTCGTTTTGTATTGGGGCATTAGAACTTTAAATCCTCCTGTTGAACAGACTGGTCACACTGCGTTAGCGGCTAGATTGCTGCATATCATTATGAAACTTTCTATGGTTTCTGACGGCGATGAAGGTGGTGATTATGACGCGGTACGACCTGAGACTCGGCAGCGATCTGAGGAGCTAACCAGTCTTGCTATGGACTGCGAAGAGTATTACCAAAGCAACATTCTCGACTCGCCAGAAGCTATGAGTTGGATACATGAGTGGCATCGCGGGCTCCAGGACGATGGAGACTATGGGCAGATAGTGGAAACTTGGTCCGAAGTTAACGACTATGTTGTCCGGCCCGACTGACCACTTACCCGGCCGCATCGGGCAAGGAAGTGCCAGGGAGGGTTCGTTTAAGCCGCTGCAGATTCTCGCCATTCGCGAAACCCATAACGCGGAGCCCCGGTCTTCGGGTGCTTCAATGGGTTGCCCTTCTCGTCGGTCAGCATCGCTTTTGACTTGATCTGCATGTCCCGACACTTGCAGGTCTTGCGGGCTAGCTCGATGAATTGCTGCGCATACTGAGGGGCGTCGAATAGAACGCTCAGCTGCCGCACTTGGTTGCCTTCCATGATGCTTGCTGCCTTCTTCTCGACTAGCGCTAGCCACTCAGCCATCGGGATTGGCTCGATGCCGCCCGGAGCCTTCACATTCTTCCGAGTGCCTTTTACCTTCTTTTTCGCCTCCGCCAGCGCCACGTCGCGCGTCATGCCAAATACTGCAAAAGTGCTCATAAGTCATCCTCCAGCTGCTTTAGTCTCGCCAAAATCTCCTTGTCCTTTTCTGCCTGTGGGTCATTGCTGGCGATGATCTTGCGGATACACGAAATAGCGGTCAGTGCCGCACCAATCTGATCTTCGAGGTGGCGAATCTCTTCGCGAATCGGCTCCATCTCTGCCTCGAGAGTTGGCAGCTCAGCCAGTCCCAATCCGAGGCGCCTTGCGAGCTCTTCAGCTGCGTCCTGATCGATACCTGCGTAGTGGACGAGCTCTTCGTCTTTCAATGCTTGAACGTGGGTGCTCATGGCTTTCTCCAGGCAAAGCGCCGCCCAGCCGCAGCAGGTGGCGGAAAAGGTTTCCAGGTAAATAATTTGTTTTGACGGGGCGATGGCAGCCATTTGTACTTACTGGTATCCGGCATTCCGCCGGCAGGAGGTAGCTATGAAATGTCCGGTATGTGGTTCAGAAGCGAAGAAGATCGATAACAGCGGCGCTGACTATCTGGAAGTTGATTGCCCAGGCTGCAAGCACTTCGGGATTGCAGACACGCTGCTTAAAGTTCAGCGCAACCGAGTTTTCGACGTTGAACGCACACGGTATTTCTTGGAAAACATGCCGCGCGGTAATAGCCCCATCCCGATCCTGAGTACGCTCGATGAAGAGCTGCTATATGTGCCGGCTTAGTTGGCAATCGTTGGGGTAATGGGGTATTTGTTCGTGACCGGCATGGGGCCGGATCAAGGAGAGATGAATGAGCTTCAGCAACAAATCACAGAGCGACTTAGAGGAGCTAATTTCCTACGGTGCGTCGGTTGAAATATCCGCCTCGAACAGATCGCCCGATCAGCTCAATTCACTCGCGGCGTACGCTAAGAGCAGCGGAGTCCAGCTTGTAATTACTGGTGCATCCGGATTAGGCACGCAGGTTTTGCAAGAAATCGCGGCCTACGGGAAAGGACACGTAATGCTTAAGGATTAATCGCTTTAGGCACAACTTCGCGAGCGCCGTTGCGGTTCATCGGGGTAACAATTCCGGCTTGCTCCATCGCCTCGATTAGCCGCGCCGTGCGGTTGTAGCCGATCTTCAAACGATGTTGTGTGGCGCTGATTGACGCCCGACCTGTTTGACGAACGAAGTTGATGGCTGCCATATACAGCGGGTCGTGCACGGTGCCGTGGAGCTGAGGGTCGTCCTCTTCATCGGTGGGCGGCACGAACTCTTCCATGGTTCGCGCCACGTTTTCGCTAATCGTGATTTTGTGGCGCGGCTTTAAAGCTTCTCTGGCGCCTTGCTGGCCAAGCGAGTGGACATGGCGCAAACAGGCTTCAATCACCGAGCCCTGTTCCGTGTCGTCAGACCAGTACATCAGGTCTGCAATGATGTCGCGCCCGCCTTTCCGGCAGCGGAAGCGAACTTCCTTCTCGTCCAGCTCGATGCGCTTGGCTGCTGTTTTCGCTGACCGTTCCTGTATGCTCTTGGCCATGGCCTATCTCTATTCCGCTAGGCGGCAGGGTGGTGTGCATCCGCCGCCGGTGGTGTGGTGCGCGCTTCATTTGCGAGGCAAGGCGCCGACGACTTTCGGAAAGTCGATGCCGCCCAACGTTATGAGCCGGTCCAGCTTCTTCCAGCTGATTTCCATCTTCATTGCCACGCGGCGCCGGGTTAGGCCTTGAGCCTTCAGCTCAATCACTCGCTCGATGTCTGCCGCATCACGCTCGGGCGAGGGCATGTTGCCGGTGTGCGTTGGCACGAACTGAAAGCCGCGGCGCTTGGCGATGGAAAGCAGGGTGTTTTTGGTGATGCCCATGGCCTGGCGCACTTCCGGCATGGTCATTGTCTTGGCCATTTCTTCCAACTGAGCATCACGAGTGTTGCGAATCTCTTGGCGCTCGCCGGCGCGCAGCAGCTTTTCGGCTTGCTCGCGCTGCTTCTGCTGCTCCAGGCGCCGGCGGCGCACTGCTGGTGGCGGAGCAATGAACTGCTTGCAGGCAGCGGATACAGGGCGGGGCGTGAACGAAGGTGCGGGCGCTTCGGTGATGCTGCCACCGGCCGCCAAGAACCGATCCATGGCCGCGTCCAAGTCTTCCCGCACCTTTCCGCGAACATTGAGGGTGTTCTCGCTGATCATGCTGACAGCTCTCCGCGCTCCAACTGGGCGGCCAGGGTGCGGGCATCACGGACCGTGCGACGGAAGCCGAGCACGCGCCCGGTGTCGGCGTCTTTCACCTGCACCAGGCCTTGGCCGTGGATGTAAAGCTGGGTCGCACGCGGCGGTTGGAGCTCGCGCTTTTGTGTGGCGACGATCTGTGCGCGCCGGCCCAGTGTGAACAGTTCGCGTAACTCGATCAGTGCGTTCATGGGGTATTTCTCCAGATTGCGTGCATAGGTCGCCACCCTGTCCGGAAGAGTCTTCCGCAAGGTCCAACCGGTAAGGTGGCGGCGTATGAAGGCGATGGTTAAGCTGGTGGAAAAATCAGAAGGAGCAGTGCGTGAAACGGATTTTGTTGGTTGGATTATCTATCACTGCAGTAGTGGCAATTCTTTCCGGTTGCAGCGGGCAGGGAGGCCGGCTTGAGAAGGCTGAGCTAGCAACAAAAAGTGGGCCAAAAGCAGGGGAGTTCCTCACCGGGTCTCAGTTTCGTGAAGACATGGCGACTGCCAACATACTGTTCACAATGGGATGCCGAGCGAGGCTGAATCTTCCGAATATCCCTACGGCTGACTATGACGCTCATACTTACCAGGTTCTGGGCGACTGTATTGACGAGCGCTCGATTCTTATGGGCAACGAGATTCATGATCGGATTGCTCAGAATCTTTTGAAGGAAGACCAGGCTGGGGGTTTTCTAATCGAGGAGGCTGTGCGGTTCGCTCAGCTCAATGATGAAAGGGCCAACTCTCTTCCGGCAGAAGTCGTGGAGGAGGCTGCGCGACACGAAGCATTGAGGGTTCTTCCTCAAATGCCTAAATAATCCTCTGGGTCGCTACTGGGCGTCCGTGCCTCGGTAGTTGCCGTAGCTCTTTAAGGTCTTTCCGGCAAACTGGCGACGTATGAAGGCGATTGGGTAAGCTGGACAGCTAAATCAACGGGAATAGCTAATGAAACGGATTTTGAACGTGGGTATTTCGGCAGTTTTTCTTGTGATGACATCGGCTGTGCACGCCGGGGCAGCGGAGCCCGTTGGTGAGTCAAAGGTTGGGAATTTCACCAACAATCAGCAGGTGCACGAAGACTATGTTGGAGCCCAAATTTTGCTGCGACATGGGTGCTCTCAGAAGTTGCACATCACATTTACGCCTAGCAACAACTACAGCGCAGAAGAGAAATCCGCTTTGGTAGCGTGCGTGCGAGCAGAGACAGTGGCTATTGCGTCTCAAATGAGCGCCAAGTTGAAGAGTGGCGACTTGAAGCAGGGAGGCCAGGGCGAGTTTGCGCTCGTTCATTCTCTTGCCTTTGCAAGGCAATACAGCGCGAAAGCCAGAGAGCAAGACCCTAATGAACTACTAAGGAAGGTCAGGGAAGAAGGTCGGCGCAGCACCCCATTTAAGCCTGAGTGACTGTTTTTTTTGAGTCGCTACCGGGCTTCCGTGCCTCGGTAGCTGGCATAGCTCTTTTTTTGCTTGCTCCCCAATTCACCCGGGGCAGCGGGTGCATCAGTGAACGTCCAACTAGGCGAAGATCACCACGCCGCCATCTGCAGCGAGGGTGAATGCTCGTTGCCAGAGCTGATACAGCTCCCAGAACTCGCCACCTACTTGCTCTGCTTTCTCTGCGTGAGCTGCATAGTCCTTCGCAAGCTTGGCGCTCACTACTGGGCCAAGCGTTCCGTCGCAGTCGGTGAAGTTGATCTGTTCTGAAAACGCCCCTTCGGCGCCGTCCCAGCACGCGCCGCAGTAGTTTCCATCTTCACCTGGCCAGCCGCCGAGTTTTGCGAGTTCGTTGCGATACTCGTTGTAGTAGCTGTAGCTCCCGGCGCGGAAATCGTCGCTTTCACCATCCATGCGGTATGCGGCCCCAGGCGTAATACCTTCGAGGCGGCCGGGGAAGTCATCGTCCTCGCTGAATTCGATGTATGTGTCGTAGTCGACCAGTTCGCCATCTTCGTCACGTTCAGCATCTGGTGCTGGTGTCAGCTTGCTGTACGCGGAAACGTCTAAGCCCATTCTGCTCTCCTTGGTTATCTTCCCGTTGCACCCGTAAACAGGGTGCAAGGGTGAAGCTTACCAACCCTGATCCGCTGCTGGCGCCTGTCAGGGTTTCAATTTGCTGACCAGATTCCAAACGTCCGCACCTGCCGGCCGAATATTGAAACCAGCTTCCTGCCTCGTCCATGGTGGTGCTCCGTATTGCATGCATAGGTCGCCACCCTGTTTGGAATCTTCTTCCGCAAGGTCTTCCCGGTAAGGTGGCGGCGTATGGAGGCGATGGGTAAGCTGGGGAAAATTACATGGGGCAGTAGATGAAACGGATTTCAGTGTCGGCGGCTGTAGTTGCCGTTATGGCTATAGCTCTTGGCGGTTGCGCTGGCGATTCACTCTGCACAGTCAACGAAGACCAACTCAAAAACGATATTGCGACAGCTACAAACTTGGTGTTTGTGGGATGTCTCGGGGTGCTTCAAATTGAAGGTGAGCCCTCAATGGAAACGCCACTGCAGGAGAGGGGGAAGCTGGAGTCGTGCGTGGGCGAAGAAATGCAAAAAATCACTTCGCTGGCTCAAGACAAAGTTCGCAGCGGAAGTGTCCAGCCGGATGACTTGGGTCGGGTCGTGTTTTGGGATGCTATGGAGTTCGCTACAGCCAACAAAGGGCATCGCCAAGTGGAGTTCAATGCGGTCCCCTCCAACTCCACGAACTCGAATAACGAATGCGCCAGCGGGGATCGTTCGTTTTTTCAGAGGCGTCACGGTTAGTCGCTACCGGGCTTCCGTGCCTCGGTAGCTGCCTTAACTCGTTGGGTTGGTTGATGCGGGTGAAAGGCTGTTGGTACAGACGATCTGAATGGGTATTGGCCGAAGCCGCAGGGCTCCTGATCCAACAGCGGTCCTAAGCCCTTTTTCTGTTCATTCACCTGCATCGGCGCAGCTGTTCGGCCAAACCGAACAACTGGTTATTTCCGTTTTGGAAACACTCTTATCGCCACTGCGCTTCGATGACTGCGTGCTGGTCCTGCAGCTTCTCAATTAGCGTCAGGCGATCTTCGGCTGAAAGCTTTGTGGCTGCGTAATAGAGGGCTTGGAAAGGCTCGCCGGATAATTCCGTGCGGTTGCCGTCTACCCACATGGTGAGTTCGATGCGATCTGATTCAGTTTCGTCAGCCATGGTCAAACGGCCTTGGCCAGCTTAGGAGCCCGGTCCTTGGCTTCGGGCCGCATGATTGCAACGTGCTTCGGTGCAGCAATACCGATGCGCACCTGGTTGCCGTTTACTTCCACCACAGTGACGGTGATGTCTTCACCGATCTGGAGTGTTTCGCCTACTCGGCGTGTGAGTATCAACATGGTCCTTTTCCTTGGTTGGTTGCTTCCCAATGCACCCGTCACCAGGTGCAGAAGTGAAGCTTTCCAGCGCAGCGCCTTTCGGGTCATTCGCTCAGTTCGGTTAACACCTCGTCCGCTGCCTACCCCTCTGTTGGTAGGTGAAGTGGTACGCCGGTCGCCGGTAAGCGCTGCGTTTTGTTGCTCCCCCGGATTTCTGTCGCCCGCCGGTGGATAGCTCGGGCTGCCTCACCCTTGCGGGCTAGCTGTTCATGGCGCTGGTTGTTAAAGAGCGTTCGGGTTGCCCCGAGTCGCCATGCAAGCCGACTTGCATTTATAAAAGCATGCTTGTGTTGTGAATGCAAGCAAACTTGCTTTGAGTTCTAATACTGTATGTGCATCCAGTAGTAAGGAGTTGCCAAGATGGCGAAACAAAAGAAAGGACAGGCTACAGAGCGGGCGGTACTGACTGGGCTGGAGCGCCTGGGCCTAAGAGTGTCAGCGATGATTCAGTCGCCGGTTTCGCAGTTGAATCGGAGCGTGCTAATTCATCGCTTGGACACTGACGAAGACGAAGCGTGGGAAGGGGTAATGGGTCTATTGGCGGAGACTGATGGGCTACACCTGCTTTTCGATGATGACGGAAACGTCCAGGTGAGTTGGGATATGCCTACCGAGGACGATCGCGTGGTAGAGGCCGGTGAGCTGGAAGGGGTAAAACAGGTGGACGAAGTGCCTTTTTAGCTGACGAAAAAAAGCCCGCATTGAGCGGGCTTTTGGAGTATTCAGTTTACTTGGCGATCAATCCGACAAGCTGGTCGAAGCGATTGTTTGCGATCCATATGACCAGGCCGAGAACGATGAAACCAGCCCCAGCTAGGTAAGCTTGACGAGATTTGATGGCCTTAACGTCGTTACGAACCTCGTCGAGGTCCCTTCGTACGTATTCAAGATGCGTCTCTAACGCAGCAACGCGAGCTTCCACGTTATTACCTCCCGGCGGACCTCCGCCCCCTGTCTTTTCAGCAGAATCGCTCTGTTTCAGTGCCTCGGCTTGATGCCGATATTCATCCCTAAGATAACTCACTGTATCACTCATTCGAGTTCTCGCCTTCCTTGTGGTCCCAGGTTGGAATGGCGTCGAACAAGCGCCCCATTACTTTATCGAATTCATCTAGCTTAGCGATCGTATCGCTGAGGCCCTCGAACCCCTTTTTAGCTCTCTCCCTGTGCTCCTCGCTTTTAGATTCCTCAGCCAAAATCACCATGGATATCATGGTGGAATGTGCCATTGGGATTATGGCGCCGTGGAGCAACTGGACAAGCTTCATAGCCTCAAGCCTAGTCATAGGCGAAGTCAGGAACTCGTGTTTCGCCTTGGTGTACTCCTCATCAAAGAGGTCATCCATGGCGTGATCGTTCTCGTCAGTCATTCTTCAATCCTGCGATGCAAACTAAGGGCTTACGAGGAGTCAAAGCCGTTTAACATTCCATACGATTACTGCTTTGGCATGGATGATTAAATCGTCCATGCGAGCCTTCATCGGCTCGAATTCCTTGTTGTCTGAAACCAGCAGGAAGTGCTCCGCATCGAGCAACTGCACGCGCTTGATGAACATATGGCCTAGCCAGGTAAAGAAGTAGACGCCCTCGCCAACGAATTCGGTGATGCCCCGATCGATGAATAGAGGGTCCTTGTCGTTGATAGTCCCCCGCATGCTATGTCCCCAGCCAGTGATCAACTGCAGGTTGGCGGGTGAGGTGAATTCAACGCCTGTTTTTTCTAGCTCTGCGGCGTTAACAACTATGTTCCGGACAAACTCCACGTATTCGGCAGGCACCTGACCGTGGCCAAGAGATCCCCTGATGTCGTATTGCGGAATCGAGATTTCGCCTTTGCGAGCTTTGAAGCGGGAGAAATCTGCGTCCACTACGTTGCTCTGTGCTGATGGCCGCTCAACCAACGACTCCTCGACTGCCTGCGCGATCTTCTGTCGAGACTCTTCAGGCAAACCCTTCCCGTGCTTCTCAAGCATCTTCTGCACCTGCTCGGCAGCAGTAGAGGCTGGCACGGCCGACGGCACCGCTTTCCTTCGCGGGGGCTCACCTTTGCCGCCGAGCAGCCAGTCGACAGTTGTGTCATAGCCCTCCGAGAGGGCGACAAGATTGTCGTTCTTGATGTTTTCGGTATCACCCGCGAACCACTGGCGCACAGCCTCATAACTAATGCCGCAGGTCGTAGCGATGTCTCGCTTCACGTTGCGCACTGTTAGGGCGGGCTTACGCGCCAATACCAATTGGGTGATTCGTTCGGTGATTTTCATGCACGCAATCTACAAGAGCGCTTGTCAAGCATGCTTGTTTTACAAACACAAGCATGCTTGAATTGTGCGCAAAGCAAAGGAGGTCGGTATGACCAAGTCACAAGCCGTTAAGCATTTCGGCTCCATCTCCAAGCTGGCCAAGGCTCTCAAGCTTTCCTATGAGGCCATTCGCCAGTGGGAGGAAGTGCCAGAGTTGCGCCAGTACCAGCTTGAAAGACTCACCAACGGCGCCTTAAAGGCTGGCGACAAAGCAGAAGCCGCTTAAGAGCGTCGTTCAAGCAACGAATCTGGTTGAAAAGGACGCCGTGTCTGTTCATGGCTCCACGATAAAAGCAGGAGCACACCATGAACACGTCCAGCCTCAGACACTCTTTCAGCCGCGACCAGGTGCTGATTGCCCACGCCGTGGAAATGATCGCGCGCACCAGCCTCAGCCAAGACGATTTCGCTGAAGAGCTGAGCAAGCAGATTCACTTTTCCATTCCAGACAAAGCCCGCGCGAAAGACGTACCTGACTTCACGGCCTTGGCCGCCACTAGCGACACTAGCGCATTCCTTAAGGCTTCCGGGAGTTGGCTGCGCAAAGTGAATCGCTGGCTGAGTGGCGAGGTGGAGTTGGCGAGCTGGATCGAAGAGGCATGGGTGCTGGCGCTGGACGCTGAGCACCGAGAACGCTGTATCAACGAGCTGGCCAGTCGGCACGGCCTAATCGGCGCACGAGCCTCCGGTGTCGACGAGCACCCTGTAACCGCGTTCGGCCTGTTTGTCGCTCACATGGGCCAAGCAGTGGCGAAGGGCAGCGACGTGCTGGCTGATGGCGTCATCGACGAATCCGACGTACCAAATCTGCCGGTGTTTATTGAGCACCTGCTGTCGGTGGAAGCTCGCGCGTGCGAGGTTCGCCAGCGTGCCCAAATGGTGCTGGCGGAATACAAAGGCAAACGTTCTCTTCGTGTGGCAGGAGCTGCGCAGTGAGCGTTCAAGCCATGTCCTGGGCGCTCGCACAGCGGGACTTGAAAGACTCGAGCGCGCGCCACGTTTTGCTGTGTTTGGCTAACTACGCCGGATCAGACGGGAAGGGCGCCTTTCCATCTGCTACTACCTTGAGCGCCGACACGGGCCTTTCCGAGCGCACCGTTCGCTACAAGCTCGATGACCTTGAAAAGGGCGAGTTCATTGTTCGCGGCAACCAAGCTATTGCCGCCGTGCACATTGATCGCCATGACCGCCTTCCGGTGGTTTACGACCTACCAATTCATCGGGGTGCAGAATCTGCACCTCGCTCAAAACGGGGTGCAAATGACGCCACGGGGTGCAACCAGCAACAGAACGGGGTGCAGATTTCGACAGAACGGGGTGCAGTGGCTGCACCCAATCCGTCACTTAACCATCATTTAACCGAAGAGCAGCAGCTGCCCGCGCAATCGCCCGAAGAAGTCATCGACGAAACCCAGCGTTTTGCTATGCACCCAGAGTGGACCCCAACACCCCGCCACCTGAAAACGCAGCTCACCCTGATGGCCTTCCCGGTTGGCCACGTAATCCCCGACGAGGTGTTCCGAAGCTTCTTGGCCTACCACTGCGCTCGACCTGCTGTGTTCGACAGTCAGGGCGGCTGGGCCAATCGCCTGGCGACCTGGGCGAAGCGTGAGCGCGTTGCTGGTGCTGGGGAGCCGGTGAGTGATGACGACGACACCAGCTGGCTCAATGGGAGTGCTCAGGTATGAAATCCGGTACTGAACTCGCTGCAAACCTGTGGAAGGGCCCAGCGCCAGCCATGCCCGTGCCGGCCAGCCTTGATGCCTTGGCTGCTGATGCCGAGCTGAGCCGTGAAACCGCTATCGTGGTTAATCGGTTGTTCCGTGAGCTGCGCTCGATCCACTCGGCGTGGAAGACAGCTTGGCCTGACATGGAGTCGTACAAGGACGCCAAGCGCAGCTGGACTAAAGCGCTCATGGAGGCCGGCGTTAACGACATCGACCAGCTGCGGTTTGGCCTAATGCGTTGCCGTCAGAGCGGCCTGGACTTTATCCCCGCGCCCGGCAAGTTCATCCAGTGGTGCACGCCAACCGCTGAGATGCTCGGACTTCCCGAGATGCACAAGGCCTACCGCGAGGCTTGCCGCTTTGCTCACCCAGCAATGGCTGGCCAAGGCGTTTGGAGCCATGACGCGGTTTATCACGCCGCCAAGGAATCAGGATTTGAAAACCTGAACCGCCTAGACGCCAATTTGGGCATGAAGCTTTTCGAGCGGAACTACGTCATTGCGATTCGCCGACTGGTCTCGGGTCAGCAGCTCCAGGCGATGCCCAAGGGGTTGCCGTCGGAAGTAGTAGCACGCCGCACTCCGGAAGTCGCACGCGCCGCCCTGGACGCATTGCGCGGACGTGTAGGTGGCGCCCGTGACTGACAGCCTCGTTCTTACCCCAAAGCGGAACGCTGACGGCAGCGTAATCCCCAACTGCTGGACGACCGAAGACGGCTACACCGTCGCGGAATGCCGGTTACCTGAAAAGCGCTGGACAGTTACCCGGCCAGGCGACAAGGCACCGTTCCTGTACACCGGCCACAAGCCGGACGTGCGCAAAAACATCATGGCTGACCGGATTGCACCGAGGGTGTCCGCATGATGAAGGGCAGAGCAGTAACTGCTGCGCAGAAGAAGTGGCACACGATGCTAGTTGAGGAGGTTGGGTGTATTGCCTGCATCGTCCATGGGCGCGTCAACAACCATTGCACCATCCACCACTGTGACGGACGGACCAAGCCGCACGCCCACTGGTACGTGCTGCCCCTCTGCGCGCTGCACCACCAGACCGGCTCCGAAGGCGTGGCATTCCACGTCAACAAATTCAGATTTGAAAAACGCTACGGCACCCAGGAAGAGCTGCTGCAAAAGTGCTGCCTTCTGCTGGCGCGCGGTGGCCACGATATCCCTGCCGGCTTTATGGCCTGGCTCGACGGTTCGGAGATTGAAGCGTGAAAAGTACGACCCTTCGCAAGCACCACAGCCACCCCAATGGCTGGAATATGAACCTGTGCATGACGTTCGAGGGCTTGGCGATTGCCGGCTGGTCGGCGCGCACCTTGCACAAGCTTGAGCATCCGGCCGGCTACAGCATCACTGCAGAATTTGGCAGCGTTGATGGTTTCCCGTGCTGGAAGTACCGCACCTGCACACCTGATGGGAAAACCCTCGGAACTTATCCCAGCGCTGCCGCTGCTGCGCTTTGGATTGATCGCGATATTCGAGCCAATACCCGTGTTGGCTAAACAGCGCCTGCAAGCCCTGGGCAGACTCAAAACCGGGGAAATGAACAAGACCGAAAAGGCTTACGACCTGCTGCTGAAGCAACGGCAGATGGCCGGGGAAATCCTGTGGTACCGCTTCGAGGGCGTGAAGTTGCGCCTGGCCAGTAACTGCTTCTACACCGCCGACTTTTTCGTTATGGCCGCTGATAGCCAACTGGAAGTGCACGAAGTGAAAGGCTTCTGGACTGACGACGCGCGCGTCAAGACGAAGGTGGCAGCCGCTGACTACCCGTTCCGCTTCTTGGGTGTGACCAAAGGCAAGGGCGGTGGCTGGCAGTTTGAGGAGTTCTGATGGCCATACCGAAACGGCACGGGCCATCAAGGGAAATCGAGGTTATACCGCTCGGCCGGTGTGAGATTTGCGAAGGCTCCGGCTTGCTTCAGGGCATTTTCCACAAGATGCCCTGCGCAGCCTGTAACGCTTCAGGGCTGGTGCACAAAGAGACAGGAGAGTCGTTAGCGCTAGAGGCAATGGTCACTCAGCTGCGGCTGAGGCTGAACCGAGCAAACCGGCTCATTGCTCACTATGAGAGCGAAAGACCAAAGGTGGATGGCGCTGCAATGGATTACGCGGGAGACCGTAACCGTGCTGGGACGGGCGGTGGTAACTGGACTGGCGATTAAAGGGGGAGCGCAATGACAATTTTTAAGGATGCCCGCATGGCGTGGCATGACTCGATGCACGAATACTCGCTGTCAATCACTGCTGCGTCTATGAGTCAGGCGCAGACGGCGACCAAGCAGACGGCTATCCGCCGCCAGACTATTGAAGCGGTCTTTGCTGCGCAGGGTGAGGACAAGGAAGCGCGCATCCTGGTGGCCCGCCAGAAGATGGATGCGAAGGAGACCCGGGCAGATCGCTTTGATTCGACGCGCCGTGCAGCTCGCATTGCCCAAATGGCCAAGGTGCAGGCCGCGATTCGAAGTCTGCCGCGCCGGCTCCAGCAGTTTGGAAACTTGCTTTACGCGCCGGCGTCGACGGCGGTGGAGTTGGAGTGCTCGCGTTACGTGCTGGCTCGGTTTACGCCTTGGCCAGCAATGTCGGTGGAAAAGGCCGCGAAAGCGCAATGCTTGGTGCTTCCGGCTCTTTTGTCATATCGCGGTTCTGTTTTCGGTGGGCAGCAGGACTGGAGTCCTGGGCGCGTTGCTGAGTTCGTCGCCAGCTATGACGAGAGCATTCCGGTGGCGAACTGGGCGAGGGATTGGGCTGAGGTGTGGGAGCGGTTGCTAAACACGGCAGCGGGCTATGATCAGCAGGCCCTGGCCCCGGTGTGGGCAGTGATTAACGCTGAGCGCAGAGAAGCAGCAAACGACAGTTGATGTTGTGCGTCTGTTTGGGCATGATGAGCATATTGGTGATGTTTCTTAGTTTAGGAAGCAGCACCCCAAAGAAGCCCTGGCACCGTGCCGGGGCTTTTTTTGCTCGTTATTTGGTCTTCAAAGCTTCCTGAATGTGATCGGCATACTTACCCAATTGACTCAATTCAAAGTCGAGAACTGCGGCCGAATTTGCGGAAATCTTTCTAGCGATGAGATCCAAAGCTGAAGCAACAGCAAAGTGGCGCTTTCCGTTTGCGTCAGATTTGAAGTAGGCGGGAACGTTGAGGATTTGATTAGGGCCAGTGTCAGACATGATTGTTCTTCCTTGTTTTGGGAGTTCAGGAATACCGGCATTTAGCCACCGATTCAATACCCCGCTCCTCACTCCGTACATGTATTCCCCCGGCCATCAGCTTTGGGCCCATATCCGAGAATCTCCGATGCCAGACCATACCGACCATGGCCGGAATGTCTACGAGCGCGTCGGCGCTCTCGAACAGGACATGGCCGTCCACCGTCATCGCCTCGCAAAGATCGACCAGGATCACGGCTCGTCGCCGCACCGCCTCACCAAGCTCGAGCAGCAGTTCGAGTTCCAGACCAAACAGCTGCAGGCGATTGGTGAGACCCAGGCTCTGATGGTTGGCAAGGTCGATAAGCTCGGCCGCTCTATCGCTTACGGCCTTGGTGCTGCCGCCGTGATCCTGGCGTTGTTCGATAAGGCCTGGCCGTTCCTAGTCAAAGGGTTTGGCGCATGAAGCTGGTGCCCTTTTGGAAGCGAGCTTGGAAGCTTTCCAGCGTGCAGATAGCGGTGCTCAGCGCGCTTCTCAATGCAGCTGCTGCGGGCTGGGTCTACTTCAACGGCTATATACCGCCAATGGTCTGGGCTTCGGTCAACATGCTGTTGGGTATGGCTGTCGCAGTTGCCCGCTTAGTGCCGCAGCCAAAGGTAACGGACATGGAAGGCCCCCGGATTGACGAATGACTTTGCCCTTGCTTCGTGCACCGTCCTGGTGCGCGGGGACCCTGGGCCCCACCCCCTACCGCGGGGAAGGCGTCGAGCCGCGCGGTAACCGACAATTTTTCGATTTTCTAGTGCTCCACCACACCCCCTAGCTCGTTGCGGCTGAAAGCCCCGTCGTTACTGGGCTGCGTAGGAGTCCGCATGGTTGCGACCCTTGTACATTCCGGGGCGCGTTTGTGGTCCATCAATGCACTGGCTGAGGAGTTCGGGCTAGATCGCCGAACTGTTAAGAAACGACTGGAGGGAATCCCGTCCGCTGGAGAGGCGAGCGGTCACCAAGCCTGGCGACTTCGAGACGTGGCCATTGCGGTGATGGGACCGCAAGCCGCTTTTGCCGGTGACCCGGACTTCATTGATCCGGACAAGCTTCACCCCACTGATCGACTAAGCCACTACCGCGCCGAGCGCGAAAAATCTAAGTGGCTGGCCGAAGAGCGCTTGCAGATTCCCAGCGGTGAGGTCGAGCAGGTAATTGCCAAGGCCTTCAAGTCGCTGGCGCAGTCCTTGGACACTCTTCCCGATGTGCTGGAGCGAGATTGCGCCCTTGGGCCTGACGAAGTTGAAAGGGCGATCGAGGTAATCGACGCCGCCCGCGAGGGGCTGTACCAAGAGTTAATTGAGGTTTGCAGTTCGCTGAATGGGATAGAGGACGATGGGAGCTAGAACAGCCGACATCGTTAGGAACACTGCCGAAATTTTGCGGCCTCCGCGCCGCGTCCAGGTCAGCGATGCTGCCCAGGACTATCTCTATCTGAACGAGCCGGGCGGTTATCAGGGCAACTTCACGTTGGATGTCGCGCCTTACATGCGCGAGCCCATGGACATGCTCGCCAGCCGCCGCTTCCAGGGCGTGGTTTTTGCCGGGCCAGCCCGGTCGCTGAAGACGCAATCACTTATCGACGGCGGCATGACATACGCCATCGTTTGCGACCCAGGCGACGCACTGATTGTGCAGATGAGCCAAGAGGCCGCCCGCGACTTTTCGAAGATGCGGGTTGATCGGGCGATCACGTACAGCAAGGAGCTGAAAAAGCGTCTGGCCACCGGCCGATCCGACGACAACATCCATGACAAGTTCTTCAAGAACGGCATGGTGTTGAAGATAGGCTGGCCAGCTGTTTCGCAGTTGTCCTCGAAGTCGATCCGCTGGGTTTACCTCACCGATTACGACCGGATGCCGGATGACGTTGAGGGGGAGGGCGATGTTTGGTCGCTAGCTCTTAAGCGAACCCAAACATTTCTGTCGCGCGGCATGTGCGTTGCGGAATCCTCGCCAGGGCGCGAGCTGAAAGACCCAAATTGGCGGAAGCAAAGTCCACATGAAGCGCCACCGTGCGGCGGCATCATCGGCCTGTACAACATGGGTGATCGCCGCCGCTGGTACTGGCAGTGCCCGGAGTGCAAGCACTACAGCGAGCCCGCACCTGGTGTTGGGTGTTTTGCGCTGCCGACGTTTGAGGAGCTGAAAGAGTCGATCCGTTCGGCTGACCTGATTAAGCTGGCGCGAGCCAGCGCCCAGTTCGTTTGCCCCCATTGCGCGGTGCCAGTTTCCGAAAAGAACAAGCGCGCCATGAACCGGTCCGGTCGATGGCTTGCTGAAGGCCAGTCAATCGACAAGAGCGGCGTAGTGAGCGGTGAGGCTCGCCAAAGCAGCATCGCGAGCTACTGGCTAGGCGGTATGCCCGCTGCGTTTCAAGGTTGGGAGTCGATCTGCCTGCGTTACCTGCAGGGTGTTCACGCATACGTGACCACTGGCGAAGAGGAAAGCCTCAAGACAACCACCAACCTGGACCAGGGCGCGCCTTACATGCCTCAGCGTGCTGAGTCGGTGCGCTCGGTTGACCTGCTGATCGTTCGGAAAGAAGAGACGATCAAGTTTCAGGTGCCAGAGGGTGTTCGGTTTATCACTGCATCGGTGGACGTTCAGGCAGGCGGAAAGCCGCGGTTCGTAGTTCAGGTGGAAGGGTGGGGCGTCGACGGCGAAAACTGGCTGATAGATCGCTACAACATCCGCGAGAGCAAGCGCCTTGATGATGACGGCGTGCCGCTTCCGGTTGATCCGGCCGCATACCTTGAAGACTGGGATCTGATCACCGACCAGGTAATCCAAAAGGCATATCCGCTCTCCGATGGAAGCGGCCGTGCAATGTTGCCGGTGATGGTCGAATGCGACTCCGGCGGTAAGGCCGGGGTTACCGAAAGAGCTTACGACTACTACCGCAAGCTAAAGCGTGCGCGACTACATCAGCGCTTCATGTTGATCAAGGGCGGTAGCACCCCGAATGCGCCACGGCTGAAAGAGTCGTACCCGGACAGCCAGCGGAAAGACCGTAAGGCCAAGGCTCGCGGCGAAGTACCGGTCTGGCTGCTGAATACCAACCTGTTAAAGGATGCGGTGGACGCAGCCCTGAAATGCGACAAGCCTGGGCCTGGCTATATGCACTTCCCCGAGTGGCTGAACGATTGGTTCTTCGAAGAGATGACGTTCGAGGTTCGTACTCAGCAGGGATGGAAAAAGCCAGGCAAGGGCAACAACGAAGCCTTCGACCTTGCTGCCTATAACCGCGCCGGCGCTATCAAGCTTGGCATGGAAAAAATCGACTGGGCCAGCCCGCCGCCTTGGGCGCGGGAATGGAACAGAAATCCGAACGTGATTGAAGCCAATGCCGACCAGGTAGCGCAGCCGCGCCCCGTCGAACCGCCGAAGCCTCAACCCAAAAAACAAGTCACCCGCCGGGTGCGCATGCAGGTAACCCGCTGATGGCATACACCCGCGACCAGCTCAACGCTGTTGAGGCCGCAATCGTGGCTTTGGCTGCGGGTGAGCGTGTGGTTGAGGTCCGTTTTGGGCCAAACGAATCGACGCGTTACGCCACCGCTGAGCTGCCTCAACTGATTGAGCTGCGCGACACCATGAAGGCCGAGGTCACGCTTGCCGAATCCGGTCGCCGGCTCCGTGGCTACCGCTTACACCACAGCAGGGGGTTGTGATGGAGTTCGGCACCCTCAGCAGTCGCGGTTTTGTTATTGATGGCCAACCGCTTACACCTATGACTAGTTATGATGCGGCCAGCCAGGGCCAACGTTTGAAAAGTTGGACCCCTGGTAGCGCTGGTCCTACCCGGGCGGCGGTCAGTCAAATGTCTACCGTGCGATCGCGTTCACGCGATGCCGTCCGTAACAACGGGTGGATCGCGAACGGCGTTGGCAACTGGGTGAGCAACGAGGTTGGCGCGGGCATTAAGCCTCGCTCGAAATCGCCGGACAAAGCCTTCGCTGATGCGTGCAATAAGCTTTGGGATGACGTGGTTGCCGAAGCCGACTACGACGGCGTGCTGGATATTTACGGTCTGATGGCCGGTGCAGTGCGCGGCCGTAAAGAGGCAGGCGAAATGTTCGTGAGAATTCGCCACCTCGGGCTTAACTCAGGCACCGCGGTTCCGATCCAATTCCAGTTGATCGAGTCGGAACAGGTTCCCCATACCCACAATGTGCAAACCGCTGACACCGAAATTATTGCTGGGGTCGAGTTCAACAAGAACAGCGGCAAGCGCACTCACTACTGGATGTATCGCCGTCATCCGAGCGATATGGCTCAGGTTGGAATGGACCTAATCCAGGTTCCTGCCAGTGAAATCATGCACCACTTCGCGCCCCTGCGCGCCGGCCAGATCCGGGGCGTTGCGGAGACGGTCCAGGCCTTGGTGAAGGCTCGCGACTTTGATGAATATGACGACGCCGAACTGGTGCGCAAGAAGACCCGGGCGAATTACACCGGCATCATCAAACGCCCCAACTACGACGAAACGGATTACCAGTTCGACCCTTTCACGGGTGATCCGATTGACAACTCGACCGGCTCCCCGGTGGTGAATATGCAGCCGGGAACGTTTCCAGCGCTGTTGCCGGGGGAGGATATCCAGCTCTTCGATAGTGACCAGGGCGGTGGCTATGGCGACTTTATGCGCCAACAACTGCAAGGTGTCGCTGCTTCGATGGGGGGCATCCCTTACGAGATTCTTTCCGGCGACTTCCGCAACGTAAACGACCGCATCTTGCGTGCAATTCTGAACGAGTACCGCCGCCGGGTTGAGCAATATCAGTGGCTCTACACGATCCCTCAGCTTTGCCAGCGCATGTGGGAAGCCGTGATTGATGCCGGGGTGCTTTCTGGACGCCTGCAAGTCGCGGACTACGCCGCCAACCGCAAGGCGCACACAAAAGCTGATTGGCGTCCTCATGCTTGGCGCTACCTGCACCCGGTACAGGATGCCCAGGGCGAGTTGATGCTGATTAAGGGCGGCCTGGGCTCTCGTGCAGCGGCAGCTGCTGAGCGTGGTTATGACGTCGAAGAAATCGACGAACAGAATCGCGCTGACGCGGACCGTGCAACGTCCCTGGGGCTGCGCTACAGCCACGACCCTTTGCCGGATGAGCCCGACGACACCGCCGAAAAATCTTAAAGAAGGCCCGCCATGTGCGGGCTTTTTTCATTCTGGAGACACGAAATGTCGAAGCCTACCGAAATCCTGAGCCGCTTGTTCCGGCGCGGCCAGGGCGGCCCGCTGGTGCAGCAAATCTACTCTCGCGTGGTCAATCGGCCGCTTTTGGTAGAGCCGGGGATGGCTGAAGCGCTGATCAACGGCTGGATGCATGGCGGCTTGGATGCCGGCGGCGATAGTCAGCCTCGCCAAATCATGGAGAAGGTAGGGCATATCGCTGTGCTGGAGATTTCTGGTGCCATGACTGCGCGCGCCATGGAGACGCCCATGTGTGGCACGGCCCCTGTGAGCTATGAGGGGTTGATGCTGGCCTTTGATGAGATCGAGGCCGATGCCAACATCACCCACGTGGTGATTCGGATGGAAACGCCTGGCGGCGAGGCGGCCCAGGTTTTCGACCTTACCGACCGGATGGCCGAGCTGCGCAAGTCGGTCACCTTGATTGCGATGGTGGATGACTATGCCTATTCCGGTGGTTATGCCATCGCATCGGCCTGCTCTGAAATCTGGCTGACCCGCACCGGTGGCGTCGGCAGCGTTGGTGTGGTCATTGGTCATCGGGATGTGTCCGAGGCCAACGCTAAGGCCGGTATCAAGTGGACCTATGTGCACTCTGGCGCGATGAAAGTTGCCGGCAATCCGAACGAACCGCTGAGCGAAGATGCTCGCGGCTTTATGCAAGGCGAGTCAGACCGGCTTTACGAGCTCTTCACCAGCAGCGTTGCAGGGTATCGCGGCTTAAGCGTGGAGCAGGTGCGCGCAACCGAAGCTGGCCTGCTGTTTGGTGAGGCCGCTATCACCGCTGGCCTGGCCGATCACATGGGCACCTTTCGCGAACTGATGGCGGAACTGCAAGGCGGCTCCTACGTCCGCAAGCGCCTCGCCGCACCCAGCAGCGGTGCTCAGGTTGAGCAGGAATTGCTGCCGGTCGCTGATCTGTCCGCCGAAGAGCCTGCGCCAGCAGATGGCGACTCTAATGATGCGGCCGCCGCCCCTGTTGGGGATGACGCTGCGACGGATGTTGAGCCAGCTCCCGAAGCCCCATTGGAGCCTTCGGCGCTGGCCGAGCAGTGCCAAGCGGCTGGCCTTTCAGCACTAACCTCTACCGCCATCAAAGAGAACTGGACCGCCTCGCAAATGGCTGCGGCGGTCCAGCGTTCTAGCGAGATCAAGAACCTTTGCGCGGCCGCCCATATGCCGCAACTCGCAGCAGCCTACATAAGCGCCGGGACCGGCGTTGAAGTGGTGCGCCAAGAGCTTGCCGGTCGTTTGGCTGCTGGCCCCAACCTGAGCACCCGCCACTCGGCGAGCCCAAAAAGTGAGGCCCAGGGCCACACAACCACCTATGCGTCCGTTTACACGCGGCGCAACGCGAGGAAAGCACCATGAGTGTAATGAACGAAACCCGCCGAGTCGGTGACTTCGTACTCTCCGAAGCCAACGGCCATCTGTCCCGTGACGCGATCACCGTCTCCGGTACCAATGTGCCCGGAACTGTCCTGGGCAAGATCACCGCCACTGGCAAGCACGTTGCCCTGGCGCCTGGTGCCAGCGATGGTAGCCAGACCGCCGCCGGCGTGCTCTACGGCTTCTCCACCGGCACCGATGACTCCGGCGTAGCGATCAAACGCGCCGCCGAGGTCCGCGCCGACATGCTCGTTTGGCCCGCCGGTATCTCCGACGCCAACAAAACCGCAGCGCTTTCGGCTCTGGCCGGCAGCCTCGTAGTAGCGCGCTAAGCGCTCGTTCCGCACCTGGCCAGACCATAGGAGAAAGCCATGCACATCGACATTTTTAACGACGACGCCTTCAGCGTTTCCTCGCTGACTGCCGCCATCAACCAGCAAGACTACAAGCCAGGCCGCATTGGCGCCCTGGGCTTGTTCCAGGAAGAAGGCGTGACCACCACCACGGTCACTATTGAGTACAACAAGGGCAAAATTTCCCTGGTTGCTGTTGGCGAGCGCGGCAAGCCGTACAAGCCAGCTGACCGCGACGCGCGCAATCTGCGCTCTTTCGTGGTTCCTCACCTGAAAACCGGTGATTCGATCTTGGCTGATCGCATTCAAAATCTTCGAGCTTTCGGTAAAGAGAGCGATTTGGAAGCCATGCAGAACGTGATCAACCAGGACCTGGCGCGTTTCGGCCGCAATCTGGAAGCCACCCTCGAATTCCACCGTATCGGCGCCATCAAGGGCCTGATCCTGGACGCCGATGGCACTTCGATCATCTACGACCTGTACGGTGAGTTCGGCATCACCCAGCAGAGCGTGTCCCTGGGGCTGGCAACTGCCACCACCAACGTGCGCGGCAAGATCATGGAAGCCAAACGCAAGAGCGAGGACGCCCTGGGTGCCGCCGTTGCATCGGGCTACCGCGCCTTCTGCGGGTCGAGCTTCTTCGATGATTTCGTCGGCCATGCCAAGGTTGAAAAGGCCTGGGAGCGCTACAGCGAAGGTGAAAACCTCCGCAATGACGTGCGCAGCGGCTTCAGCTTCGGCGACGTGCTCTGGGAAGAGTATCGCGGCAAGGTCGGTACCCAGGCTTTCATCGGTGCTGACGAGGCCTACCTGGTGCCGGAAGGGGTCGCGGATCTCTTCATCACCCGCTTTGCTCCTGCCGACTACATGGAGACCGTCAACACTCTGGGTCTGCCGAAGTACTCCAAGCAGGAGCCGCTGCCGTTCGATCGCGGCATTGAGCAGGAGGCCCAGTCCAACCCGCTGAACCTCTGCACTCAGCCCGGCGCGATCATCAAAATCACCAAGTGATGAACCGCCAGCAGCTAAAGGCGCGGGCCGCCCGTGACATTTTCCTGCGTATGCGCGAGAGCAATGAAACGGGTAATCCGATCCTTGGCAGTTACTTCGATGCGATGCAGCCCCAGGTCGACGGCCTGGAGCTGATCCTACTCAAAGATGTTGAGCGGGTCGGCTCCGAGGGGTTTTTAGTTGTCGATCAGGTGCAAATTAGCGCTCTGGCCGAGCATTTACCGAAAGTCCGGCGCGACGGCATTTTCACTACCGCTTGCGGCAAACGCTGGCGGGTTTCGGATGCAGTCCGTAATGACGGTGTGATTGTCACTGCTGCGGTAACCCCAGGGTGACCGGTTTTCGCATAACCGTAGACGGTGCCAAGGAGACGCTTAAGCGCCTCGACGCCATACCGGCTAAATCGCGGTCAGCATTGGTGATGGCGGTTAACGATACCGCTGAGACGATCCGCGCTCATGTTCTCCGAGATATCACCGGGGAAGTGAACATCAAGCGACAGCTGCTTAGGGAGCGTGTGCTCCTGACAAGAGCAACGCGCGGCCGCATTTCTGCTCGCGTGTGGGCGCTTAAGAAGGGTTTGGTGCTTAGTCACTTTCCCCATAAACAGCTATGGACCAAGGGCAAGGGCGGAAAGCGTCGTCGGGCCGGGGTTCAGGTCAACGTTTCCGGGCGTACGTCCGTACTGCCAGGTGCTTTTATCGTCGCGTTGGCGGGTTCTGGAAAAACAGATGGCCTGATCTTCATTCGCACCGGGAAACGGAGCAAAGAGGAGCGGGGTGGCGGCTTATCCAGATCGAAAATCGAGGCGCTGTATGGGCCATCGCCATCTCAAATTCTCAACACCCACCTACCGGACTACACAGCCGAGGGTGAGCGCTTGTTGAATGCGAATGTGCGGCGCCAGTTGGAGAGGGCAAAGCTGTGATCGACAACCCGCTGAATGCCGCCGACCAGGTTCTGATTGCGCGGCTCGGCACCATCGTGCCCGCAAACGGGTATCTGACCGATTTGGGTACCCGGATTCACACGGAATGGATAGGCGCGCTCCTCGATGCTGAGGAAATCACCTACCCGTGCATCACCATCCAGCCAGATGAGTATCCGGCGCCGTCTTCCGGCGGTGACGACTACTTGGTTTACATGGGGCGCCGAATTATTGGCCTGGCCGATCCTGGCCACCCCAATGGCTGCCTGGCCCAGCTGAACGACATTTATGTAGATCTGCTTCGCTGCCTGCACGTCCCTGAAGGCATGCCAAACCCCTGGGGGCCGAAAGGCCCGCGCAAGGTCACTTTCAAACCCACCCAACCGTTTCTGCCCGACAAAGAAGTACCCAAAGGGACGGTCGTCATCCCCGTGCAACTGCACGTCGTCGTCAACGGAGCGTAATCCCATGAGCAACAAACCGCAGGCGGCTGCCGAGCAGCCCGCCTTGGTCGAGGTCGTCCTCGAAAAAGCCCACGAACACGCCGGCAAGCCTTACGCCGCCGGCAAAACCATCAAAGTCACCGAAGACCAAAAGGACTGGCTGGTAAAGCAGGGCGTGGTTAAGGGTAAGCAGGAGGAACGCAGCAATGGCTGATATTCGCGGAGCATTTCTAGGTTCGGGCAAGGTCTCTCTGAAAGATTTGCAGGAACCGAAGGGCCACATTTTCATCGGCAACGTGTCGACGCTTCAATACGCGGCTGAAGTCGAAACGATTGAAGACAAAGACCACACCACAGCCGGCGGCGGTTTGGATGCATCGGTGCAGCGTATTTCAGCGCTGAACATCACCTACAACGCCCGCCACTTCAATAAAGCCAACATGGCTCGCGCTGTGTTCGGCGCCGCTGCGGATGTTGACGCTGGCACCGTTACTGCCGAAGTGCACAAGGGCTACAAGGGCGCGATGATTCGCTTGTCCAAGCCTGTGGACGGCGCGACGGCAGTCGTTGTAAAGACCGTTGGCGGCAGTCCAACAACCTACGTCGAAGGCACCGACTACCTGGTTAGTCCGGCCGGCGTTACCGTTCTGGAAACCGGCGCCATTGTCGATGCGGCTGACTTGGAAATCGCCTATGCGTTTCCGAAACACGTAAACATCCAGGCCTTGGTCAACTCTGGTAAGCGTTACTCGTTGCTGTTCGAAGGTCTGAACGAAGCCCGCTCCGGCAAGCCGGTCATCATTGAAGTGTTCAAGGTCAACCATTCGCCGGCCAGTCTTTCGGTGATAGCCGATGCGTTCGAGGGGATGGAATTCACGGCGAAGGCCGAGAAGGCCGCGACCCGTATTGGCGCTGGCCTGTCGCAGTACATGGAAATTATCGACGTCGATTGATGCAGAAAGCCCCGCTCGAGGGCGGGGCTAGTTGGCTTGCTGATGCAGACTAGTTCATGTGACGTTTCGGAAAAATTTCATGGCATATGTTCCGCCGTCTACCCGAGCGTCATCGATCTTCTGCCAGAAGCTTGCAGCCAGTGGTTGATCAACTGTGAAGAGGCATACGAATTGTTTGTTATCCAGATCGTAGATCACGCGCTCTACAGCAGGACTCAGCTCGGAGCCTGTGGTCGTCTCCCAGAGCGTGGTGCTGATTCCCTGCTCAAAGTACATCCCCTCTAACGGAACGAAAGGAAGCTTAAGATCGTGGCAGTAGCCAGCTGAGATTTCATCATTTTCGACGAGACGGACAACGAAGAATACGTCATGCATACGGAGGAATTTCCATGAAGAAGTCAAAGAGTTCGTTGATTGAACGGGAAAAAATTATGCTTCTGAAAGCCAGAGTAGCCTGCCTAGAGCGCAGATTAACAGCGCACCTCAGTCCCGAAAAATTGCCTCGTTCGGCAGAGTAAAACCGTTCAATTCTTCGGAAAGCACAAATCGCAGATCTTCGAAACTCATTCCTCGAACCTGCGCGGGCGGCCAACCAAATTTATGTACAAGGTAAAAATGAACAGCATCAATGCCGTCGAGGGTGTTGTACTTTTCGCGTGCAGCAAGCTTGTCACCAAAGACGTCTAGCGAATAAGCAAGTTGGCCCTGGGCGTTGTGGAGTCTGTGAATGGCTTCGTAGTGTTCCCGGGATTTCATAGGTGCTTCCTTTCTATGGTTGAGGGCTGAATTCCATCGTCAGATCATTCTTCTGCCGATCTTTTTTGAAACCCTTTTCGGCTTAGGTCCGGCAATTTTTATCAGCTCTTGCCGTTCTGCTCTCAGTGCGCGCCGCCGCTGTGACTGTTTTCTAGGATCAACTGCCCGGCGAAACCCGACAGCCAAGCGAGATGCCTCGGGTAACAAATCATCGTTGAACATTTTGGTGAACAACCACCAGACCTCTAGCGCTAGTACTGGGGCCATGAAGAGCACCCAGTAAACGGCCTGTAGGGCGCGGTCTTTACCCTGCAGGACGACAGTGAGCGCCGACATCGTTAAGGATGAGGTGACTAGAAAAGCCGCGAAGAGAGCTGCTTCCTTCGCCAATTGGCGTTGGATAGCGAAAGGATCCCGGCGGATTCGCCTGGCTTTTTTCAGATCTCGAAGTATCCATCCGCGGGCTAGGTATGCCAGCGGGACAATAGCGTGCGGGAAGATCTTCTTCAGTGCCCAAAAGAAGCAGGCAAGCGCGATTGGCTTGATCAGATCTTCGGTATTAGGGAGATAACTGAGGTAGTCGGAAAATGGCATGGCCGGTCCTTGGCTGTATCAGGCGTTATCACTATAACCAGCTGAGTTGTCAAAAGGCATTCTCTTAAATCAAGGTCGGAAAAAATTTGGGAGCGGTGGGTTTGCAGCAAGCCGGGCGGTGGGCTCTGGCGTTGTCGTTCTGATACATTCCTTCCATCTTCAAGGGAGGGAATCTGATGCAGTGTAAAAAGTGCGGCTACGAGCCAACCATGGCGGAAATTCAAACCGGCAGCGCTGTTTGTCCCAATTGCGCCCGCATTGAGGCGCAGCGCTCCACGCCAATTCAGGCTGCGCCAGTCGGCTTGAGTATGAATCCTGGCGTTAAAAAGGCGATGGCAGGTTACGAAGGTGCGCACCCCGTAGTGGTTGTTGATCTCCAGATGAGTTTTAACTCAATGGTTTGGTTTATGGTCAAGCTGGCTTTGGCCTCAATCCCTGCAATTCTGATTTTGTTTTTTCTATTTTTTGTCATCGGAGCGTCTGTTTTTGGCTTGTCACTCGGTGGAGCCATTCTCGGAACAATCAAATAGCCGACCAAGATTTTCAGAAGCCCGCGAAAGCGGGTTTTTTTATGCGTGGAGAAAAGCATGAGCGATATGGGTAAAGCTGTCGTAAAGAAGATCGGAGATCGAGAAATTGTGTGCCGCGAGCTGACTGTTTCCGGCGTACGAAAGCTGCTCGTAGCGGCGCCTCCAGTAGATGTAGTCGACGCCGCTCTTTTCACTGATATTCGCCTTGGCGACCTTCAGTTAATGACGGATCTGGCCAGTGATGACATTGAAGCAATGTTTCCCAGTGAGCTTGCTCAAGTAGTGGAGGGCTGTCGCGCAGTGAACCCGGATTTTTTCGCAATGCTGGGCCGTCTGAGCAATCGGGTGTAGGCCCGCTGGATCGTCTTATTTGCCAGCTGACAGTTCTTGGGCACCAGAAGGTGCTTGAGTATCCATGGTCACTTTTTCTTCAAGCACTCAAGGGTTGAATCGCCATGACTGATGTTGAAGTTCGGCTAACAGCTGATCTTGATGGTGCGACGAAGGAAGTTTCCGGTTTCCGAAAGGAGTACGCGCAGCTCGTCAAAGAGATCGAAAAGCCTCTGCGACACGTAAGTGCTTATCGAGATCTAGAAAACACTCTGGATGCCACTAGCCGAAGCGTTCGCTCCGCCAAGGATCGAGTGCGCGAGCTGGGCAACGAACTTGCAAGGACTGAAAACCCTACAAAAGAGCTGACGGCCTCCTACCAGCTCGCTGCCCAAGAGCTAAAAAAGCTTGAGCGTCAGGAGTTGTCTCAGACCGCTAGTTTGCGCAGGCAGCAAGCAGAGCTAAAGAGAACTGGAGTTGACACTAGCAATCTTGCGGCCGAACAACGCCGGCTATCAGCCGAGCTGAACAAGCAACTGTCGGCCGGCCGTGCTGACGCCGCCATGTCGAGTGCTCGTGGCAGTCTCGGTGTGGGCGAGATCAGTCGCGCACAACAGGCTTTGGTGGCACTTCGGGCGCAGTACCGCCTGGTCGCTGCTGACGGCTCTTTGTCTTCAAAGGAACGGGCAGAGGCTGAATCCGCATACCGTCTGCGTGTTAATCAGTCGCTAGAAGCTTTGCGAAAGCTGCGCGCTGCTGCTGCAGCCCCTATCAAAAAGGTGGACATCCAGCAGGCGAGTAGCTCAGCGGCAGCTGCGGCCGATCAGAGACGATACGAAGCTGCCGCTGTCGGGATCCGTGCGCAGGCGGCTGCACTTGGTCAGGTGACCAGAGAGCAGCGTCTGGCCAATATCGAAGAGGCTAGAAGTGGGCTCGGCGTTAGCCGTTATCGCGAGCTAAACGCCGAGCTTGCTCGCCTTCGTTCTCAATATGCTTTAGTGCGCAGTGCTGGTGGGCTTACTACGCGTGAGCTGGCCATCGCCCAGCAGACGCTTAACCAGCGCATAGAGGAAACACAAAACGCTCTTCGCGGGATTTCCAGCGGGCAAGGAAGAGGCTTGGGTGCTACGGCATCCAGCATTGTGGGGTTGGCTGGAAATGTCGGCGGCGCTTACGCGGCTATTGAGGCAGTCCGCGCTTTTTCCAACATCACCGACTCTGCCAAAAGTATGCAGGCGCAGCTTAAGCTGGCAACAAATAGCCAGGCTGAGTTCAACAAAGCCCAGGCGGATACATACGACATTGCTCAAAATAATCGTGCGCCGCTGGAGGACGTCGTCAGGCTTTACGCACGGCTAAGTCCGGCTCTAACCGACATCGGTTATAGCCAGCGCGACGTTGCCGGCGTGACAGACGCTTTGGCGAAAGCTCTTAAAATCAGCGGCGCTACAACGGAGGAAACTGCATCCACGCTTACCCAATTTTCCCAGGCTTTAGGTTCGGGAGTTCTGCGCGGCGAGGAGTTCAACTCGGTAGCTGAGTCCGCGCCGCGCTTGCTAAGGGCATTTGCTGACGGTCTTGGGGTGCCTGTAGGCGCTCTCCGTGATATGGCGGCTGAAGGAAAATTGACCGCTGACGTGATAGCGGACCTCACTTTGGGTGCTCTACCACAACTAACTGTGGAGGCGGCTGAACTGCCAGACACTGTTGGCGGGGCGATGACTCGGCTGAAAAACTCTGTAGTTCAGTTTGCGGCAGCGGCCGATGAGTCCATCGGGTTTACCCAAGCGCTGATTGATCGGATTGATATGTTGACGAAAAGCGCTCAGCTCGCAGATGGCGCGATCAGCTCTATCCGTAAGGGTGGATTGAAGGGAGCTGAAGGTTTTTTCAGCGGGGTTGTTGATGAGGCAAATATCGCGGCAGTAGATACCATCGTCGAGAAGCTAAAGGCTGCGAGAAAAGAGCTTCAGGAGAATGGCTCGTTAGGAAATATCAATCGGTTCATCTATGGGGATGCGACTATCGAAGACTTCGATAAAGCAATCGCAGGATGGGAGGCTCAAGGTAAGAGATTGCAAGACATTGGGAAGTCTGAGGCTACAGCGGCGGAGATCAATGCTGCGGCCGTTCTAGGGGCCAGGCGGAAGCAGGTTAGCGCTCTCAAAGCGCTTGGGGCCGAGCAGTTAAAGGACGTTACCGACGCCTTGAAGGCGCAGGCTGCCGGAGAGAAGAAGGCTTTGGCCGAAAGCCAGAGGGTGAAAGACGCCAGGATTGGTATTGAGGCTAAGTATGCTGAGACCATTGCCACTCTTAACAATGGAGGCGCTGCCACCGCGAGTTACTCCAACGCGCAAAGTCTAAAACTTAGCGCTCAGGACTCTCTACGTCGCGGTGATATTGAGGGGGCGAAGAAACAAGCTGAGGCCGCGCGTCAAATGCTGTTGGATATTCAGTCCGCTGGTGGCAACACTTATGGCCTAAGTGGGTTTGCCAAAGGCCTGGAGCAAATTGAGCTAGAGGCCAACAAGCTTGAGCAGTCCGATGCTGATCAGAAGATTCTCACCATCGCGACCAACATCGCAGTGCTCAAGAGCAAGGCGGATGAGCTGAAGGACATCAAGGTCACACCTACTATGGACGACGCTGCTATGGCTGATTTGATTGCCAAAATGCAGTCATTGGCAGCTGACCTCGGCAAGACGCTTGTTATCCCCGCCATGATCGTTCCGACACTGGCGCCGCAGAGCGAGCTGAATGCAATTGCTCTTCAGCCGGATACGCCGCTCAGCTACCCAGGCTTTGCCGATGGCGGTCGCATAGCTGGGCCTGGTACTGGTAGCAGCGACAGCATTCTGGCTCGCCTTTCCAACGGAGAGTTTGTGGTGACAGCTGCAGCGACAAGGCATTACGGCCCTGAGGTGCTCGAGCAGCTCAATGCTAGGCGCCTTCCGAAGTTTGCAGACGGTGGTGTTGTCGGCTCGCGAGTGCCGAGTATTCCAGCTATGAGTCCGCTGCTCGCACAGCCAGCTACTCCGCAGTTCCCGCACCTGGGGCGTTATGACTTCGGTATCGGAGATCGTACCTATGAGATGTACACCACTCCAAGTGTTGCTGATGAGCTTAGAGCACACGCATTGAAGCGTGGCAGGCCGCTGCCTCGGGGCTAATTTAGTCAGTTCATCCCAAGCCCACTTCGGTGGGCTTTTTCTTGTCTGGAGTTTTTGATGCCTGATGTCATTTTCGGCGGGTTGCCTATCGTGCTGCACGCTGGCACGCCTTCGCAGTCCGACGCCTCGGTGCTAGGGGAGGGCTTAGTACGCCTGGCCCTGGGCACGGGCGTGAAGATGACGCACTTCTTCAAGGCTGGCGGCTCAATCAGTGGTTCTGGCTGGATGCCTCCAGGTTTGGACGGCCTCGACTACAGCCACCCGCTGGAGCTTCGTCTGACTTCTCAGGAGAGCATGACCGACCCAGGTTTGGTTTTTCCGTTAACCAGCACGCCGCGGCCCGACGTTGCGCCCTGGGCGATCGCGCTGGTCAATGGCGAGTGGGAGCAAGCGAACTGTTCCTTTAATGACGGCGTGGTGACAGTTGAGGCGGTACCGGGCGCGGTCATTTACAACGTGCAGTGGATGCCGGTTTACATGGTGTTCGCCAGCAAGCCGCAAAAGTCGATGGACCCAGCTACAGCTACATTCGGCTGGCAGATTGACTGGCAGGAGGCCTAATGCTGCTCAATGGATCGCCGTTAAACGGCCTGCCACTGAACGGCGTTGCGGTCGCTGTTGCTGCCTCGATACCAATCGTCAAAGGCTTGGCCTTTCGCTGGAAACTGCTAGTCCTGATTGGTGGCGTGGATTACTCCAGCCGCTTGACCGGCGCCGTCACGGTTGACCGTGAGCGTGGTGCCGCCGGCGTGGCCGAGCTGGTGTTGCAGTTGGTGGCCGGCGCTGTGGTGCCTTCGGACTGGATCGGCCGCACCGTCACCATCGTGTATGTCAGCGCCGCCCAGGGCGAGACCACGTTGTCGCTGCGCTTTACCGGCCGGATCGTTAAGACCGACTGGGATTCGTTAAATCGCATGCTGAGCTGTCAGTGCAGTGACCAGCTGCAGCAACGTGTCGAGGCCCTGGAAATTGCCGAAATCGACGCGCTTGTGGGCGGCTACTGGTCGGCAGACGTGTTCGAAGCGGTGGAGTGGCGCAGCCGTTGGGATTACGCCATGGAGCGCCTGGGCACTGTGCCGGTAAGCCTCGACTGCGCAACTGACGGCACCCTGCGCGTAAGCAGCTGGTATGCAGGTGCAGCCGATTTCGTATTCGGTCCTGATACCACCATTTACGAATCCATCCGCGTTTCCTATGCCGAGCTGACCAACCTCACCAACACCGTAAAGGTGGAAGCGGATTACCGCTTTGCACGGCTCTGGCAGCAAAACGTGCAGTACACCTGGATACACCCTGACATTGCGGGAATCGAAGGTATTGAGGGCTTTTGCCTCTGGCGCGACGATGACACCGAGGTGCCTGACGTGGAGATGGTTGTGTCTGCTACCGAGAGCAGCGGCCAGACTTTGCTGGACGGCGCTACCTATCGCCGCTTGCCGCCTACTGGCGTCTATTGCGACCCGCCTCAAGCCTGGATTAACGGCTATCCCGATCTGCTGCTGGGCGCTACTTGGAAGGGCGGGCGCCGCTGGAATCAGCCGGTAACCATCCAGTACCGGTTTAACGTTGTCGCTGAAGAAAGCGTAGCGGCCGCCGGCGAAGTTATTGGCCGGGAACGTATCGCGCTCGAGGTCGAGACCGATGCGAGCAACGCGTGGGAGTCGGATGCTTTCACCGCCGGCACGACAGGCCAGCAGGACGTGATCGACGAAGCGCGCCGTACCTCGGCTTTACGCTGCATCTTGCACCAGTCCGCCACCACCGTGATTGGTGCGCACTGCGGTACCGAAATTAGCTGGGACTCTCCTACCAGCATGGTGATGGGCGTCGATCTGGTGCACACCCTGCGCTTGGAGGATCAAGGCGTTGGCGCGCAGGCGCGTTGCAGCCGAGTGAATGACAACTTCGACATGGCCAGCGGCCTGGCGATCACCACTCTCAGCATTGCGGTGATGCGCGGCGGCGGCACAGTTAGCGATTCGCTCGAAGGTCCGGCATTCGCGCCATACACCCCGTCACCAGGTGACCCGGTAGACACCACTATCGCCCTGCCAACGCAGTTGGGTGGCCGCAACACCAGCCCCCTCTATGACGAGGAGAAGCTTGGTTTTGCCGGCAACTACACGCAGAACGATCTGGACATTAACCCGGCGCTTGAGCTGTTCCCGCGCCGCATGGATCTGGAAGCGCCAGAGATTGCCGAAACCCTGCGCGATGAGCGCTTGATTGAAGTGCCGCTGACCTACCGCGTGGCAATCCCTAACGACTGGCTGGAGCTCTAAACATGGCGTCACTTGGACAGGAGCGGCAGGCCATCGGCACTGCGAATGCTGCTGCGCGCCGTGCCATCCAAACGGCCAACACGGCGGAGCGCCGCAGCTCTTCGTTTCAGGATGATTTGAACAGCCTGATTCGGCCCGAGAAGAAAGCCGCCCAGCTGCGCACCATTGAACCGCGTGGAAGCCTGCCTGTTCAGCGGGGGAGTGCGCCCTACGTGGCGCCGCCGTCCGCTGTTGCAACTGGCGGCGGCATCGCCAGCCCGCTGACCGAAACCGATTACAGCGCCCGTGAATACTGGGACGAGACAACGCTACTCAGCTCTGATGGTTTGCTCAGCTTCAAGGTGGCCGCCATCAAGAAAATCGTGCAGAGCGATGCGAACTCGCCGGCGCGTGAAGTGGTGCAGCTGTTTGCCGAACCGGTGGCACCGTGAGTATTGATAACCTCCACCCGCTGGATAAGGTGACCCGGTTTGGCTTTGCGCACCACGGCGTGGCCACCAACATCCAGGGCGGGCGCGCTTCGCTGTTGGTGGATGGCGTTAGCTTTCCGCTTCCGTTTGAGTGGCCGTTCTTCTCTGGCGAATTGTCAGAGCCTTACGACACGCACCTGCTTAAGGTGCCCGGCCTTCCGGAAATTGACCTGTCGCCGGAAGAAGTTGCCGCCGAAAAGGCCAAGGGCCGAACCTGGCAAAACTACGCGCTGATCTCTGAGTCCCGGCTTGTTCTGTTCGGTAATGTGCTGCGCGGGTGGGTCTGCATTGATAGCACGGGCGAACGGTGGTTGGTGCGCGCGACCCCGGTTATTGAAATGCGGACGTTCGACAGCACGCAGCCGCTAAACCTGGATTTGTCCTTTGTTCGTTTCGGGCACTTGGACGAAGCCGCCGAGACTCCCACGCCACTTATCGTGACCCTGGATGACGTAGGGCAAAGCGAAGGCACTGCGCCGCCGAGCGCCACGATTGACCCCAATCTGTTGATGCTCCGCGTTGGCAGCATTAGCAGCGATGGCCGCAAGGCGGTGCTGGAGATTCACGGCGTATACAGCGGCGCACTGTCGTCGACCATTCGGGAGAACACCGCGCCGGCCGGCTTCCTGATGCTGGAGTTGAGTGGTGATGGCCCTGGCTTTACTGCATCCCTGACAGTGCTTCGAACCCGCGCGCAAGTTTTGGGCGCCTATGAAGAGCGGCGCACGGAGCCAGAGTTTTGCCTGATGGATGTGACGTGGAGCTCTGTTGCGACCCCGCGTACGATTGAAGGTGTGCCCGGTGCCGATGTTGTCGCCACGCTTTCCGGCGCCACATACGAGATTGTTCCGTTTGCGTTTGGCTCATCCCGCCCGCTGCTGGGCAGTGGTTGGGTGGGCGACACCCGCACCGATCGCGTGGCGGCGCTTATCTTCGACGATGCCAATCAGCTGGTTGAATTCACCTACGACGCCAAGCGCCGCTGCGATTACAACTACCCCGACTTCGACACCACAAGCATCACCGGCGCGGTAAGCGGTTGGATTGCCGACAGCGCGAGCACGGCCGCGGGATCTGGCGCGGCCGCGATTGTGGTAGAGCGCATATCTAGCGAGTTGATCGACTGCGAAATTGTGATTAAGCGCGATGGCGTGGCGGTCGTGACCGGCTCTTTCACCCTTGAGCGAACCCTAAACGAAGGCCGAACCGTTGCCCTAAGCAACGACCTGCGGCGGGTATCCGGCCAAGTGATCGGGCCGGCGCCAGACCCCAACTGGAACCTGGAGTCTTACCACAACTACACCACCACCTTTACGGTGGATGAGGGCGCGGGCGAAGTGTCGTGGGATTTGGCGCCCTGGTCCGATACGGCGCCGTACACCCGAGGGTTGTGGTCCGCATTCACCTCCACCGGCGTCGGCTATCTACAGGCCTACGGCACCACAATCGATTACACGGTCGACACCTCTTACCCGCATGGCGGCGCGCGCATTGCCTTGCACCGGCTTAGCAACAACCTTTTCGGGGCCAGCGTTTTGGCGAAGGCTGGCACGCTTCCAAACCGCATGCGTATGCCAGCAATTGCAGCCCCGCAGGCCATGTGGGTAAACCCCGACGCAACCGACACCACCACCACGGGTAACAACCGCGCCGCCAGCTACCACCCGTACACCCATCAGATATTCACCAGCGCGAATGACGTGGTTGTCCCGCGCCCGTTCGTTTGGGTTTAGGAGAGTTCATGCAGCTTTTTATCAACAACTGGACCGCGACCCTATTGGCTCCAATGTCGGCCAGTGATGTGGAAATGCAGGTTGACCCGGCACTGGCCGCCAAGCTTGTGGGGCTGGATGAGGGCGGTTTTTATCTGGTCACCGTGGCGGGCAAGGATTCCCTCGGAAAAGAAGTGGTTTGGGAGGTGATCAAGGTCACGGCCAAAACTGGCGGTTCGCTAACGGTGGTGCGCGAGCAGGAAGGCACAGAGGCGGCGCCGACACTGGCGGCCGGGACTGAGGTTAGCGCCAGGCTCACAGCCGGAACGATGCAGGCGGTAGCTACTGCCGGTGGCGGCGGAGCGCTCACCAAGGAAAACTTCGCTGAAAAGCTGGTTAACAACGCATCTGGCAAGGGCGGAAATATTGCCTACTTCGATTCAGATATCGGAGAGCTGCTGTTTGTGGAGGTGCCGCTGGAGTTCCCTTGGCTCACTAGTGCCGAGCCGGTAAATCCCGGCACCGTTGTATCGTTCAAAGATGTTTACGAGCTCACCGCGATTGGGGCGGCTGCTGGAATGAGCATGGTGGAAGGTCAGCCAGCGCTGAACACCGGCACTTCGGAATCCGGAAATACGAGCCTTAAGATCGTTCCTGTCAGCGTTTCGCCCACAGCACTTGAGAAACTGGGTGTCGCTTTCCCGCTTACCGTATTCGGTCGAGATACCGACATAAAGGAAATGATTGTTAGCGCGAGCATCAGACTGGAAGCGCTCAGCTATTCCGGCGAGTACTTCAGTGTGTCCTTGAACTTCGCGTTACCTGGGCTGGCGTTCAACATTGAGTACGATTCGGACTACTACGGCGGCAACTGGGTAATTGCTTACACCGACGCCGATAACAACTATGTCGAATTCGACACCGGTCGCGCGGTCGCTGCTGCAGCTGCCACGTTCGTGGCGCGTGTCGTCTCCGTGGCCAGCGTTCAGACGCTGAAAGTCGAGAAAGACGGGGTGGAGTTGCTTGCGGTTCCGGTGGCGACCATCGACGCGGGCGACCCCGCACGGTTAAGCGTGACCGCCAGAATCTCAAAATTCGAAGGCACCACAAATCGCCGGCTCTGGCTCTATCAGGCATTCGGCAAAGTCACCCTGAACTAAACGTCGAGCACGATCACGACACCCGCCCGAGCGGGTTTTTTTACGCCTGGAGAAACCATGCAGCCCGCCACCGTCCCTTTGAAAATCATCCAGGGTGCGACCCTGCGCGACACGCTGCGCATCATGCAGCCGCTCTTTGTTTACCGCCCGATCACTCAAATTGAAGCGACGGCGCCGGTAAGGCTGAAGGTTGATCACGACCTACCGGGTGACTGGCTGGTATGGATTCAGGGCGTCCAGCAAATGCCCGAGTTGAACAAGGCCCCACGCCAGCAGCTGCCGCACCGGGCCACGGTGGTCGATGACGAAACGCTTTCCATCAACATGCTTTCTGCGATCACCCGCACGCCATCCGGCGGCCAATTGATCTACCAGCCCCCAGTTGACCTGACCGGAGCCAAGGCCCGCATGCAGGTGCGCGATGCACCTGGTGGGGCGGTCTTGCTTGAGCTCAGTTCCGATAGTGGTGGCGGGCTGGTGATCCAGGCGACCGGCACGATTCTTCGCGAGGTCAGTGCGCCGGATACCGCGGCGCTTACTTGGACTAAAGGCGTTTACGACCTGGAAGTCGAGTATCCAGACGGCACTGTTCACCGCTACTTCGAAGGGCCGGTGACGGTGAGCCTGGAGGTAACGCGCGATGGTTGAAGCCAATGAGCCGTGGGCAGTTTCCGTAGAGGGAGATTGCCCGGTGCTGGTGATGGAGAGCATTCAGGAATACGCGGTAACCGTTGACCCAGGCCCCGACGTGCTGGTGGTGACGGTTGGCGAACAAGGCCCGCCAGGTAAGCCCGGAGAGGGCGCCGCCGAATGGACCCTCAAACAGTGGTAACCCAATCCCAAAGCAGGTAAGCCAATGGCGCAGATTCAATGGAACAAAGTTACGTCCCTACCGGGCACGCTGCAGCCTGACTCGCTGTACTTCGTGCTTAACGGCTCCTACTCCGAAGCCTATCTGACTGATGCCGCCGGCGAGGCCAAGGCCATCGGCAATAGCTCGATGATTAACGCCCTGATCACCGACGCGTTAAGCAGCCTGCCGAGCTCCGGAGCGCCGGTGTTGTTCGCCGCCGATATCGCCGCACGCGATGCCTTGGAGCCAAGCCTGACCCAGGCGGTGTTCGTTCTGGTGCTCGATGCCAGCGCAGACCCAACTGTCGAAGCCGGGTCCGCCATGTATGCCTGGAATCCCGCGACCACAGACTGGCTGAAGGTAGCCGAGTACGAGTCCATGGATTTGGTGCTGAGCTGGGACGCGATTTCGGGCAAGCCAGTGTCCACGCCCACGCAGATTGATTCGGCCGTTGCGGCGTCCCACTCCCACGCCAACAAAGCCACCCTGGACAAGTTCTCCGAGGCTGGCGGTTTAGTCCGCTTCAACGGCACTGCCATCCCGGCCGAGTGGAACACCAACAACTGGTAAGCCCATGGCAGACATCAAGCACCACAAGTACGTGGCGGCACTGCCGGGCACGCTGGACGCTGACGCCATTTACTTCGTTCGGGTTGGTGATGGCTACGACCAGTACATCACCAACCACTCGGGCACCATCGTTGCCTACCGCATGAACATGCCCAAGTCGCTGCCGGTATACAAAGCCGCCGGCACCGTCCTAAAGCTGGCCTTGAATGCTGGCGTATCCGTGTCGGCCTTTAAAGCTGGAGGTACTGAATTGAAAGTACAGGTGACCACCAATGGCTAGTGCACGCGCCTTAAAGCTCGTTGATGCAGGCAGTGGGGTCGGGGAGTTGCGGGAGTTTGCCGACGGCGATGCGCTCGACTTGGCGGGCGCGGTGAATGAGGCCGCCGCCCTGACGCTGGCCTCTGCAAGCACTGTGTCCATCGGGGCCGCTGCCGCCAACACGATCAACGTCAGTGGCTCTACCGCCATCAATGCGTTTGATGTTGCGCCCAGCGGGGTAACCCGTCGCTTAGTGTTCGGTGGTTCATTAACGCTCACCCACAACGCCACCTCGCTGATATTGCCCACAGCCGCCAGCATCGTGACGGCCGCCGGCGACACCGCAGAGTTCATATCGCTGGGCTCCGGCAACTGGCGTTGCGCCTGGTATCAGCGAGCAGACGGCAAAGCGTTGGCGTTCGTACCGTACTACGAAACCACCGTGTCCTGGACGTTAGGCGGAAGCATCACGATCACTCACGGCCTTGGCGTTGTGCCCAAGCGCGTTGAATTCGAAGTGGTGGCAAAGGTAGCAATCAACCTGTTGGCCATTGGCCAGGCTGAAGAGCTAGGCGGCACATATGTTCCGTATGGGGTGGCCACAACTCAATATGGCGTGGCGGCCGGCCGCAAGACCACCAGCAACCTGATAGTCGGCGTGGGCAACGGTGGGTTGGTATCCACCAAATCAGACGGAACGATGGGCGCTGTGTCTCCGAGCCAGGGCGATCTGAAAGTAAAAGTGTGGGGGGCATAGCTGTGCAGAAATGGTACGTAGACCAAGACGGCGTTTCGATGGGTTCAACTGTCGACGCTGTGGAGGATCCGCCCGAGGACTGGATAGAGGTTCCCTACGGTCCGCCTCTTCATGCCGATCAGGTTTGGCAATTTCCGGAAGGGCCGTACGGTCGCAGCATGTTTGTTGAGTCGACTCAGGAAAACGCCTGGCGCGAAGCTGAGCTTGCGGCTGTTCCTGATGAAATCGCCAAGGTCGAAGACGACGACCCCGCAGCGGTTGGAACCGTTGAGGCCTGGCGCGCGTATAGAAAAGCGCTGCGCCTTTGGGTTGACGGCAATCCCGCGTTTCCATTCGGTACTCGACCAGCCAAACCTCAGTAACCAGCCAATCATACAGCCCGCCATATGCGGGCTTTTTCATGCCTGGAGAAAAGCATGCAACTCACCCAGCAGCAGATATTGCTGATCCTGCCCAACGCCCGCCAAGTCGCGGGCGTTTTTGTATCTGCGCTAAATCAGGCCATGGCCCGGTTTGGTATCGACTCCCCAGTGCGCGCCGCAGCGTTTCTGGCGCAGGTTGGCCACGAAAGCCAGCAACTCACCGCGCTTAGCGAAAACCTCAACTACAGCGCCCAGGGCTTGGCCAAAACGTGGCCGACCCGCTTCCGTGGTGCCGATGGCAAACCCAACTCCCTGGCGTTGCAGATCCAGCACCGGCCCGATGCGATCGCCAATTCGGCCTATGCCAACCGTAACGGGAATGGCAACGAGGCAACCGGCGATGGCTGGCGGTACCGGGGCCGTGGCCTGATCCAGCTTACCGGCCGGGCAAACTACCGCGCCGCCGGCGCCGGCATCGGGGCAGACCTGGAGCAGGTGCCGCAGCTGCTCGAACAGCCGGTGTATGCAGCGCTGTCGGCGGCCTGGTACTGGAAAGAGTACGGACTGAACGAGCTGGCCGATGCTGGCAAGTTTGAAGCCATCACCAAGCGTATCAACGGCGGGTTGAATGGGCAGGCCGAGCGGGTGGCGCTGTGGGAAGCCGCCAAGCGGGTGCTGGCTTGAACGCCGCTTTGCTGAAGGCGCTGCCGTATCTGGTCGCCGCTGGCTTGGCGCTCGCCGCTCTATTGGGTGCCTACACCCACGGCGTGACGGTAACGGACAACAAGTGGAAGGCGGCCAACGCCGATCAGGCCTTGCTCCAGGCTAAAGGTTTGGCTGCCGAAACCGGCAAGGCCAGAGCCACAGAGCAGGACTGGCAACAGAACTCCAACCAGGTGGGAAAAGATGCTCAAGCAAAAAGCGCGGCCGCGGCCGCTGATGGCGCTACTGCTGATGCTGCTTCTGACGGCGTGCGCAGCGCCGCAACAAAACTGGCCGCCGATGTCGGCAACGTGTCCTGTGATACCGGAGCTATCCAACGAGGCGCGGCAGCCACCCGTGCAGCCGGTGTGCTCTCCGACATGCTCGGCCGCGCTGACCAAAGAGCGGATCGCTGACCAATCCCGAATAGCGGGGGAGGCCTGCGCCCGGGAATACGACTACCTAAAGGCCAGCCAGGCTAAACAACTGGGTCGCTGATCTGCTTGATCAATTCCGGGCCTTGGTTGCGAGGGCTGCCCACTGCTTTCGATACTGGATACCAGCGGAACGCCTCGGCTCCAAGGCCCAGGTCGGTCACGATCTGCAAGGCCCTGGCCGGTTCGGTCGTGGGGTCCAGCCATTCAGCCGCCAGTGCTGGCGGCAAAACCACGGGTCGCCGGTCGTGGATATCCAGCAGACCGGCATCTGCCGCGCCGGTGATGATGGTGAACCCGTCGCCCTCGGCCTGCTCCAATCCCTGCGTTACCTGGCACAGCGAAGCGAAGAACAGCGGCGAGTCATCCTTCGCCTTGATGAAGTAGGGCTGTTTGATCTTAGGGTCGTCCGGGTGCTTCACCCATTCGTACCAGCCATCGGCCAGCGCCAAGGCGCGGTGCTTCCAGATATCCCGGAAGAACTTACCGGTGGCCACTGTCTCCACCCTGGCGGCATCTTTCCACCCTTCGCCCAATGCGGAGACCATCCCCACCGCACATTTTCCGCCACGAAGTTTCCACCTTCGCTATGGATGATTGGCGCTTTGGTGGACGGAGCGATGTTATAGCGCGGCCCTTCCCCAAGATCGAGGCGGATCTGAATCGGTTGCATGATGGCCAGAACGTCAGTCCACCGGTTCAGATCTTGTTCCTTCGCATATCTGCCACACATATCTCCGCCCCTGCTATTCGTCAGCCTGCCTTGTCGGAATCGTCTCACCCGATTACTGTATAAATACACAGTAATTTTCGGCTGCTTCCTATGTCAATCGACTACCTTGGGCACATAAATGTTCAGGGGCGGCGTCTGCCGCTCTATTCCTTCACCGTTCCGGCTGGGTTTCCCTCGCCAGCGCAGGACCATATCGAGCGCGAAATCTCGCTCGACGAGCTGCTGGGCCTGCGCCTGCCGCAAACCTTTCTCGCTCGGGTCGGCGGCGACAGCATGACCGGCGTCGGGATATTCGACGGCGACCTGGTAGTGGTGGATCGTTCCGTCGAGCCAAAGCCAGGCTTGATCGTGATTGCTGCCCTCAATAACGAGCCATTAATCAAGACCCTTGGCAAGGAGGGAGACCAGTTCATTCTGCAATCCGAGAATCCCCTTTTCGCGCCGCGGTATGTGTTTGAATCCGACGAGCTGGTGATCTGGGGCGTCGTCCTGTACAGCATTCGAAGCCACTCCCATGCCCGAGCATAGGGCGTGCTTCGCCCTAGTGGACTGCAACAGTTTCTACGCCAGTTGCGAAAGGGTGTTTCGTCCTGACCTTCTCCGAGTGCCGATAGTGGTGCTCAGTAACAACGATGGCTGTGTGATCGCCCGCAGCGCCGATGCCAAGCCGTTCGTGAAAATGGGCGAACCGTACTTCCAGATCAAGGAAAAGCTTGAGGCTAACGGTATCGTTGCCTTCTCCAGTAACTACGCCTTGTACGGCGATCTAAGCCAACGCGTCATGACCGTCATCGAAAGCCTGGTGCCGGCGGTGGAGATCTACAGCATCGACGAAGCCTTTTGCGACCTCACCGGCATGACCGTTCCCCTCGAAATACTAGGCCGTCAAATTCGGTCGAAGGTCCAGCGCTATACGGGCATTCCCGTTGGGGTAGGCATTGCCGGCACTAAGACCTTGGCGAAGTTGGCAAACCATGCGGCGAAGCGTTGGCAGCGACAAACCGGCGGAGTGGTGGACATCACCAACCCCGAGCGTCGAGACAAGCTGCTGAAGGTGTGCGAGGTCAGTGACGTCTGGGGCATTGGCCGGCGGATGACTGAGCACTTGAACAGCATGAGTATAAAAACGGCCTGGGATCTGGCCCAGGCCGATCCCTGGACCCTTCGCAAGCAGTTCAGCGTGGTGGTGGAGAAGACCGTCAGGGAGTTGCGCGGCACGCCCTGCATGGAGCTGGAGGAGGTAGCGCCACCCAAGCAGGAAATCTGCTGTAGCCGGATGTTCGGCATGCGCCTGACGAACATCGTGCCTATCCGCGAAGCGGTGGCCACCTACGCCGCCAGAGCCTGCGAGAAACTTCGTGGCCAGGGTTCACTATGTAATAAGGTGCGGGTGAGCATTCGCACCGGGATGTTTAACCCCGACGAGCCGAAGTTCGCGCGGGGTGTGTTGTGCGAGTTGCCCTATCCAACAGACGACACCCGAATAATCACCAAGGCGGCGATGGCCGGTCTGGATGAAGTGTTCAGAGAAGGCTTCAAGTACAGTAAGGCCGAGGTCCTGCTGATCGACCTGCGCCAGCGCGGCGAGTTTACCGACGACATGTTTTCTCCGGTGCAGCCAGAGGCAAGTGAACGGGTGATGAGTGTCATGGACCTGATCAACGCGAAGTGGGGTAGAGGTACTGTTCGCCCGGCAGCGGTTCCTGTCGCACCTGAGTGGGGGATGCGGAGAGAGCTAAAAAGTCTGAGCTATACCACTCGACTGGATGAGTTATGGACGGTCCGTTAAATGTTACGCGCCATCTCTGGCCTTGAGTCCGTCACTCCATGCAGGAGGAATCTGTCTGCCCCAGGCTTCGTAAACTGGAGAGAGTATTATGGGAGCTTGATCGGTATATGTTTCGGTTTCGCCAAGGCCTAGCTTTTTGCCTTTTCGAAGTATTTTTGCACACCGGTATACGGGGTCTCCTTCTTTCGTAACCAACCATGCTGATAGATATTCTTCTTTAACGGGCGCCTCAGCAGCTCTTCGGTATGGCTGAGTAGGATCGAATGGTGCTTTCCATATTTCGCCCATTAGGATGACCCCATCTGCGCCGCGCTTTAGGACTTCGTGTGCCAGGTTTCTAAGCAGCAGGTATTTCTCACCGTGTTCTTGGGCGGCTAGCTGAACAATGCCGACAGGTTTTTTACCATGTAATAGAAAAGCGATAGTGTCGTGATAGCCCGATGCCGTGATCATTTGCCTCGCAGTATCAAAAAGCTCGTCCATTAGGTCTATTGGTTGGGCTATCGATACAGGCTGTCTTGGCTTCAGCTTCCATTGTTTGGCTGCTTTTTCTGCGACGTTTTTGTCGAATTCAACGCGTGTTTGCTTGAGCTCCATAGCGTCGCCGGTCGCAAGCCAGACGTTTTGAGTTCGAACATCGCCATGTCCAATCATACATCTTAGTCGACCGCCTCTAGCTATTCGTGCTGCCTCATGATCTTCCTCCTCGCAGCCGGTGGTCAGCGGCGTAGACAGTCCGAGCTGCCGGTGGGCGTCATCCACTAATTCGGACAGCTTCCCATAAGCGATTGCGACGGCATCAAGCAATTCAAAGTCGGGTAAAGTGTTTTCTACCCACCGTCGTTGTAGCCGCAGAACGCCGTCTTTGAAGGCGTGCGCTCTGAAGGCGTCATTTGACATGCTGCATATCAGTTCTTTAGGACTTTGGAAAAGCTCAGCGGGCACGTCTTGGCGAGGTCCGTCGTTGTAGTAGGACGCCATGATCTCGGCGCGCACGAAACTGTGCATCTCAAGGTCGCCTACCTTTTCGATCTTATTTCGTGCGTCGACCATCCACTTCATCAGCGGATCGGCTTTCAGCTTTTGCTGCCAGGGGTCGTACCAGGCGTCGAACTGGGGGAAAAGCCGTTTGTTGCTTTGTAGGATAAACGTGACGGTCCGTAGTGTTTGAATGGCCGTCTGAATGGCAACCAAGAACCGTTGAGGGTGGAAGTAAGCTTGCTCAGCTTCATGCCAGTGCTGATGGACCTGTTCCAGCCGACGATCAATAGCGGCTAGGGGGCAGCGGAAATGCTGATCGGTGTCCGTCATGTCCTGATCCTTTTGGGCGGGTAGTGCTTTCTCAACGTGGATTGAGTGTTCTTGGTGTGGATAGGTTTGAGTCCGAAACTACCCTTTTATTTGCAAGATTTCATTGCAAGTATTGCCATAAGGCTCTCACTAACGACACTTAGTCCGGGCCAGCTTTTAGCTTTCCTTTTCGCCATAACCTGAAGCTGGTACTTCCAGGAGTGTTTTCTCTTGCATGTTTGAACGCTACGCCTGTGGTCTCTCCCTGTAGCAGATGGAAGGCAAGAAATGTTTGCGCAAACTGGGATGCGATCGCTCCATGAACGCTATGGAAGGGCGCGATAAATTCGCTACAGATCGCCATCTTAGATAGCACCCCCCCAATAGCCTGAAAGCCGGTCTTGCAACAGAGGGAAATAAACACCTTTTTCTGCGCGCCTCGCTTTCGCAATGCAGATTCGATCTGCACGGTATCTGCCCACCCATCATTCGAGAAATTAAGTCCATCCCTGCTGCCGTGTCCCACAAAAATTACGTGGGAGTAGTTGGCATGTTCCTTAACCCATATCGTTCTAAGTTCTTTAAGGGACCTGATTTTGTAAGCCTTGACCTGATCGTCTGGGACCAGAAGTCTGCAATACTGCAGTACTGATTTGGCAAGCGGATCTAAGAGAGTGTCCTCAGTTGCCAAATCCCCGAGGGTTAGTATCAAGATGCCGATATTTCTATGGCATAGGCTTGAACCTACCCAGTCTGACGCCGATCCGTCTCGCAGTTGGATTTTGACTTTCCCGGGTTCAGCTTCTAAGATCTTGGTCTGCCAAACGACGGACGTTAGATCCTCCATGCCTTCGAAGCGCGAGGCGGGGACATATACCGTCTCGTTAATTTCTAACTTCCTTGCCACACATTCCTCACCGTTACTGTTATTGGGCTAACTCGACGTCCGTGGACGTTTTACCCGATTCGGCGGCTGGCGCCCACAGGGCCATCGCCTTCGTGCAAGCACTCAAATCCGCGGATACCATCCACCAATCATGAAACGAGGGATGCGCCCTATAACCCTCATAAGGATATGCTGCACCAACATGGCCGGCTGTAGGCCGACCAGATTCACGGCGAAGCTTAGTGCGGGTAGGTGGAAGACAGTGACGGATAGTTCTGGATTACCCAACTCTCAATCTTCCTTCGACCCTGAATATTCCCTGGGAGTTTTTCTTTAATCATCCACTCGACGATAAGGCGGGTTCGCTTATCGAGATCGGCACCGCTGGCACCTCGAAGGTGATTAACGAAATAGAGAACCTCATAGCCTTCCTCTCGGCTAAGGCGGTCGGCATCCATGAGTGTTTTATTAGGGTCGTCGCCTAGGACTGCTTTCCAACTGTACTGGTATCTAAGATCTTGCTTAGTTAAGGCAGGCATATAGTTTCCTTTCTTTGGGGACACATCCTTGACAGGAGCAAGTTACTATCGGTTGGACGACCGTGCAACCTCCTGTCCTTGGTTGCTCGCACCTCGGTTTATAGTTTTTAGTGTGTAGTGATATTGTCGGCTCAGGGGTAAAAGTACCCGTAAATCCGGTCCGCAATTAATTTAAGCCCCTTGCGATTATTGGGCTGCAGGGGAGCTTTAATCTAAATTTTGCGGACTGGAAGATTGGCTAAAGCTTTGAATTAAAATAGAAATCTTAGGGACTTAAAATCCCTCGTTCTTTGAACGTGCCGGTTCGACCCCGGCTCCGGGCACCACTTATAAAACAAAGGCCTCCCCGCAGCAGTGCGGGGAGGCCTTTGTCGTTTCTAGCCCTTGCTTTATGCGCTTGTGGCGTTTGCTCACAAATTTTCACCGTTTCCTACACAGTTTCCACTTTGATACTACGATCAGAGAGCGTCCCAGTTCAGCCGGGACAGATCTGTCCATTACGAGTCGAGGTGGATGCTTGGCCAGAGTATTGATCGCTGATGACCATGAAGTAATTCGCATGGCCACGCGCATGATGTTGGAAAATGCCGGTCACCAAGTTGTCGGGGAGGCCAGTAACGGTGTTGAAGTGGTAAGCCTGGTGCGTACGCTGGCGCCGGATTTGATCATTCTCGACATGGATATGCCGCAACTGGACGGCTTTGCCGTGTTGCAGCGTCTGCACGCAGAGCCCAAGCCCGCGAAAATAATTGTATTTTCAGGGCTCGACGCCAGCCGGTATGCGGTTCGTTGCGCGCGGGCCGGGGCGTCGGGCTTTGTCTCCAAAGATAGCGATCTGAAGCAACTGACCAATGCCGTGCAGGTGGTTATGTCGGGCTACAAGCTCTTTCCCGTTACCGAGTATTCCTCGGTGGATGGCAGTGCAACGCTGGCGTCGGAGAAGGAGCTGATCGAGACCCTGTCCGATCGCGAACTGACTGTGTTGCGTGCCCTTGCCCGCGGCCATCGAATCAAAGATATCGCCGATGAATTGCTGCTCAGCGAGAAAACCGTGAGTACCTATAAAAGCCGGCTGATTGGCAAGCTACAGGTGGGCAATATCCTGGAACTGGTGGAGTTGGCCAAGCGCAACGATTTGATCTGAACAGCTATTTACGAGGATTTTTCCGCCCAAGGCTTGGTTTTTTTCGCCGCCGTAAAAACCTTATTTACGTGTCCGTGCAGCCTCTAAAAAGCGTTTTGGATCTATCGGTTCATCCAAGTAACGAATTTCATAGTGCAGGTGCGGACCGCTGCTGCGCCCGGTATTGCCGCTGCGGCCGATCATCTCGCGGGCCTTTACGTCACTTCCAACGCTTACCTCGACTTTGTCCAAATGGGCATAAACCGTCGAGTAGCCGAGATGGTGTTCGATCACGATGTATTTGCCGTAAGTGGAGTTACCACTGGCGTCGGCTTTGGCGACCACGCCATCAGCGGTGCTGAGCACGGGTGTGCCGCGCGGTGCACTGAAGTCGATGCCTTTGTGCTGCGAAAACAGCTGTTTGATGGGGTGAATGCGCAGGCCAAACGCGGAGCTAACGTGGTTGCCCTCCAATGGCAAACCTAAGGGCAGTTGCTGATCAAGGAACGGTTGCGTAAATGTGCCGGAGCGCTGGGCGCGAGATGGTGACGCTACGTTCATTGCGAGAGTGGCTTGATTGATATGCCCATTAGTCGCACCGTTATGAGGGCCAATTTCATCGCTATTTAGCAGCGATCTGGTGTTCAAGGCCGACTCAATCAGGCTAATCGACTCTTCGCGCGGACGGACTTTTGCCGATTGCAGTGGAGAGCTAAATGCGGAAGCGGGCAGTGCGCTTAGAAGAACGCTAAAGGTCGCTGCTAGAAAGGTGACGACGCGCGCTTTTTGCTCGGCAATGGGGTAAAAGCTTTTCATAGCGCGGACTCGGCAGTTGGAAGAGCGCCGATTCTGCCGAGCACCTAGTTGGCTTGCGGTAGGCCTGTCCTACGCCTTTTGTAGGTGTTTCTTTCGCTTTCCGAGAAGCGCCCGTTGGTCCATTCGCCCTTAGTTCAAGTGAACGGGCTGCATTGCCGGTGACCTAACGCCTGAGCGCAGTACATCCGAGGTGTTGCAAATGAACAGAATTCTTTTAGTGCTGGTGGTGTTTATGGGCTTTCCAGGGGCGTGGGTGAGCGCCGCGGAAGTTGTTGGCCAACAGCGGATCATCACCCGCACTTACGTCAGTCCTGGCGCCAGCGGCAGCATCAGCGAATCGAGCCGCCAGCAGGGATACACCGGCTATGGCGGCTACCAGGTTCCAGACAATCGCTATGGCAACAGCAGCAACTATCAGGGCAATGGTTCTACGCAGATTCGCGGCAATGTACGCCAGACCATTGAATACCCAGGCGTTGGCGAGTTTGAGCGTCAACCGGGCAGCCAATCCGTGCAAAAAAATCGTCGCTAACCTGTCTTAATCTAGACTTCAAACACCCGAAAACTTGGTTACATGAATAGCCCGAATGCGTTTACCCAACGCAATATTCGCGATTGGGTGGAACTATCTGGGCTACGGTTTCTCTATGGTGGCATTGGTCGCCCTGTGCGCATGCCTGTGGCGGCCATTGTAAGGCGAGTGTCGCCTCATTAGACTGCGCGGCACTAACGGTACGACCCTTCTTTCAAGGACTCACATGATCAAGAAATGCTTGTTCCCGGCTGCTGGTTACGGTACTCGCAGGCCATGCCCAAGGAAATGCTGCCGGTGGTGAACAAGCCGCTGATTCAGTATGGCGTTGAAGAAGCCCTGGAAGCTGGGCTCTCGGAAATCTCCATCGTTACTGGCCGTGGCAAGCGCGCCCTGGAAGACCACTTCGATATCAGCTACGAGCTGGAGCACCAGATCAAAGGCACCGACAAGGAAAAATACCTGGTTGGTATCCGCCGTCTGATCGACAACTGCAGCTTCTCCTACACCCGCCAAGTTGAAATGAAAGGCCTTGGCCACGCCATTTTGTCTGGCCGCCCGCTGATCGGTGATGAACCCTTCGCTGTAGTGCTGGCAGACGACCTGTGCGTGAACATCGAAGGCGACGGCGTACTGACCCAGATGGTCAAGCTGTACAACCAATTCCGCTGCTCGATCGTCGCCATTCAGGAAGTGCCGATGGACGAAGTGTCCAAGTACGGCGTGATCTCCGGCGAGATGATTCGCGAGGACATCTACCGCGTGAACAGCATGGTTGAGAAGCCGAAACCAGAAGATGCGCCGTCGAATCTGGCCATCATCGGTCGCTACATTCTGACCCCGGACATCTTCAAGCTGATCGAAGACACCCCGCCGGGCAAAGGCGGGGAAATCCAAATCACCGACGCCCTGATGAAACAAGCACAAGACGGTTGCGTATTGGCCTACAAATTCAAAGGCCAGCGTTTCGACTGCGGCGGCGCCGAGGGTTATATCGACGCTACCAACTTCTGCTTTGAGAACTTCTACAAAACGGGCAAGGCTTACTAAGCCAACCCCGAGTTGTAAAAAAGGCCACCGCGAGGTGGCTTTTTTATATCCGTAGGCTGTGCTGTGCGCACCAGGGTGGTTGTCGACAGAACGCATTGGTGCGCACAGCACACCCTACGGGGCGGCTTGCGCCGCGTCTTTGCGCTATGCTGGCCGCCAGTTTAGGAGACCAGCATGAGCTACGATTTCGACCTGTTTGTGATTGGCGCCGGTTCCGGCGGTGTGCGGGCTGCACGCTTTGCGGCGGGCTTTGGCGCGAAGGTGGCGGTAGCCGAAAGCCGTTATTTGGGCGGCACCTGCGTTAACGTCGGGTGTGTTCCGAAAAAGCTGCTGGTCTACGGCGCTCATTTCGCCGACGAGTTCGAACAGGCCAGCGGTTATGGCTGGACCCTGGGCAGTAAGCCCGATTTCAACTGGGCCACGCTGATCAGCAACAAAAACCGCGAAATCCAGCGCCTGAATGGCATCTATCGCAACCTCTTGGTCAACAGCGGCGTTACGTTGCTGGAAGCGCACGCGAAAGTGCTCGACCCGCACCATGTTGAAGTCGACGGCAAAACCTTCAGCACTGAGCACATCCTGATCGCCACCGGCGGCTGGCCGCAGATTCCGGATATTCCCGGCCACGAGCACGCGATCAACTCCAACCAAGCTTTCTTTCTTGAGCAACTGCCCAAGCGTGTGCTGGTAGTTGGCGGCGGCTATATCGCGGTTGAATTTGCCTCGATCTTCAATGGCCTCGGTGCTGACACTTCGTTGCTGTATCGCGGCGACCTGTTCCTACGCGGCTTTGATGGCGCGGTGCGTAAGCACCTTAAAGAAGAGCTGAGCAAAAGCGGCATCAACCTGCAGTTCAACGCCGACATCGCGCGCATCGACAAACAAGCCGATGGCAGCCTGCACGCCACTCTTAAAGACGGCCGCGTGCTGGAAACCGACTGTGTGTTCTACGCCACCGGTCGCCGGCCGATGCTGGATAACCTCGGCCTGGAAAATACCAACGTGCAGCTCGACGAGCGCGGCTTTATCGCCGTGGACGAGCAGTTCCAAACCAGCGAGCCATCTATCCTGGCTCTGGGCGATGTGATTGGCCGTGTACAACTCACGCCGGTGGCGCTGGCCGAAGGCATGGCGGTGGCGCGGCGCTTGTTCAAGCCTGAGCAATACCGCCCGGTCGACTACCAGCACATTCCTACCGCTGTGTTCAGCCTGCCCAACATTGGCACTGTGGGTCTCACCGAAGAGCAAGCGCGCGACGCCGGGCACAAGGTGGTTATCTACCAGAGCGACTTCAAACCGATGAAGCTGACCCTGACCAGTAGCCAGGAGCGTACGCTGATGAAGCTGGTGGTGGATGCCGACAGCGACAAGGTGTTGGGCTGCCATATGGTCGGCCCGGATGCTGGCGAAATCGTTCAGGGCCTGGCGGTGGCGATCAAGGCGGGTGCCACCAAGCGCATCTTTGACGACACTATCGGCGTGCACCCAACTGCGGCGGAAGAGTTCGTCACCATGCGTACTCCCGTAGGTGCCTGATTGAACATCGAAACGCTGTTCTACTTCAGCGACTTGTTCGGCGTGGCGGTGTTTGCCGTCACCGGCGCGCTAATGGCCGGGCGCAATGCCATGGACCTGTTTGGCGTGCTAGTGATTGCCTTGGTCACCTCGCTAGGCGGCGGCACCTTGCGTGACCTGATTCTGGACAACCACCCCGTCAGTTGGATTGGCAACGAGCTGTACCTGTTGGTGGCCTCGCTGGCTGCCATTGGGACGGTGTTGTGGGCGCGCTTTATCAAGCCA